>Ga0181533_1000174_pt1 | contig 82410 bp, 80 predicted proteins | sample PEATcosm2014_Bin_45_FD_119772 | JGI IMG/M metagenome (GOLD analysis project Ga0181533, IMG submission 119772) | Peatland microbial communities from MTU Mesocosm Facility, Houghton, MI, USA - PEATcosm2014_Bin11_60_metaG | ecosystem: Environmental > Terrestrial > Soil > Wetlands > Peat | place... | reverse complement strand
TGCCACGGGTGTAGGTCCTCCTTCGTGAGTTGCTTTCTCTTGAAGGAACCTACGCCCGTCGCGCGTTTACACCAGGGACCGGACGCCACCATTTATTGGCTTCGATAAGTCGCGCCAATAGCCGAATCGAGAGTGTCGAGTCCGCGTACAAGTGGTAGGGCGTGACCTGACTCCCTGAAATCGGTCCACCTGACCTGGACCGAAGATTGGGGTCCGGTCAGGCGTTCCATGGCCTGCCTAGCGCGGCAAACCGGAAGGCTGCAAGGGAGGGCTTGGGGACAAAGTCATAGCTAACCAGCCCGAAGTTGTCGTCGGCGGATGTGGCATCGATACCGTTGTCGCGGGGTGCATACCAAAGAAGGACCGCCACCCACGGCCACTTTCGGGCCTGTTGGAACGCTGCCTCGACCATTGTTGCCTGGCGGATCTGACTCACGGCTTGGGGGGAGGTCCCGGTGGGCGCGCCGTACTCGGTGAGCCAGATCGACTTGGAGGAATCGCCGTTCGCGACCATGATCTGTCGTAGCTGCAGGAGCTGCGAGAAGCCGTTCCATGGTCCGCCGGCCGCATCAGTGGGCAGGTACGGGTAGCTGTATGGATGTGCCGCAACCCCGTCAAAGGCTGAGGCAGCGCCGGCCTGGTAGACGGAGCTAAGGAACGCGGTCGGGGAAATGTCGGCTCCATCGGTCGTCGTAGCGACCGCTGCGAGACCGCCGGAGAGAATGGTGACACCAGGGGCCGTCGCTCGAATAGCGGAGGACGTGGCTTGAAGGAGTCTTGCGTAGGCAGCAGGGCTGGGTTGCGGGGACCAGAATTGGCTCGTGTTTGGCTCGTTCCAGATCTCCCAGACACGAACGCCCCGGGGCGCATATCGCGCTGCCGCGGCGGCCGCGAAGGCCGCGAAGTGTCCGGGGTTGGTAGGTCCCCACTGCCAGTCTGTGCCGGAGGGGCGATCCCAGACGGGGGTGTACGACACGACCGCAATGATCTTGAACCCGAGGGCGGAGGCCGCAGCAACTACGCGATCAGTGGGCGCCCAGTTAAAGGACGTGGGGGTCGGCTGCATGTTGGCCCGCGAGAAGTTGAGCCGCAGCCACCGGCCCCCGGCCGACGACATGGTCGCAAGGTCACGCGCGAGCGTGGGGCCGTCGTCGTCGAGGATCAAGTTCCCGGTGGAGAACCCGGCCTGCAACCCGATATCGGTACCCCCGGTTGCGTTGCTCGGAGATCCACCAGCAGCAACTGCCCCCTCGACGGGTAGTGCCCAGACGCCGAGGGTGCCCACGGACAGGAGTGCGAGCGCAAGCCCGCTCCAACGGGGCACGCGCGCCGAGAGTGACTTGGAGATCGGTCTCGGTGCGTCTGGTTCGGACGCACGAACCACCGTTCTGTGTAGTCGCAGTAACACTCTGCGTGAGATATCGGCAGACGATCGTGACACCTGAAGGGTGAAAACTCCGGAGCCGCCGGGCGCTGCAGCGGGCGACACGACTCACTTCCTCCAGCGATTGCGCCGCAAGAGAAAGTCCATCGGTGAGAGCTCCCGGCCTCGCTCTTAGGTGGCGGGGTGGGCGTCGGCCGTGCCGAGTATCAATACACAAGCTTTCGGACACCTGGGGGGATCTCGCTCGTCAATCGCCGGCATTCCGCGAGGTATTTCCGCGGTGACCGATGCGGCTCTGAACGCCGAGATGCAGCTCGCTATCGACCGTTACGTCGATGGCGGTCAACGATGCGCGTCTATCATCTCTCTGGACGCAGCATCCACCGACGACACGGAGCACCCTGCGCTGTTCGCGCAAGGTGACGCGGTCCTGGACCGTGCGGCAGCGGACGTCAGGTTTTCTATGATTGAGAATGGGGACCATGCTGGAGCTGGCCGATGTCGTGCACGACCGAGGGTAGAGACAGAGCAACGGGCACTGGCGAGGGTCTGCGGGTACTGCTTGTCAGCGACTTTTATCCTCCTCAGGCTGGCGGACTCGAAGCCCACACTCGTCGCCTCGCATGCAGGCTGAAGGAGCGTGGGCACACAGTTGTCGTCGTAACGGGCGGCACAGCGGGCCGGCCCCCACCGGACGACGGATTTCCCGTGGAGGTGGGGGAGCTGACCTTCGGGGCGATCGCGCCCCTCTATCGATCGAGATCGCGCGCATTCCACCCACCTATCGCCGACCCGAGGTTCGTTCATCGCCTGCGAGCCACCGTGGAGACGTTTCATCCGGACGTCGTCCATGCTCACGGATGGGTCGCTTTCTCAGTGGTGGCGGCCACGACCGACGAACGGCAACCCGTCGTCATGACTGCCCATGATTACGGGCTGCTTTGCCCGAAGCGGACACTGCGTCGAGGTGACACCGTCTGCGAGAAGGGGATGGGACTGCGCTGCATAAACTGTTCGTCCGTCGAGCAGGGCGCGGTAAAGCGAATGGTGCTCGGCGCACTTCTTGCCTCGGACGTCGGTCGACTCGTGAAGCGCTTAGACAGGCTGTTCGCCGTATCGGAGTACGTCGCCTACCGGCATCTCCAGGCCGGTGTGCCCGCCGGGCTTCTGAAGGTGATCCCAAACTTCGTCGACTCCGAGATCGGAGCGGGTTGTGACATCAGTCCGAGCGAAATGCGTGAAGTGCTCTTTGTCGGGCCGGCGGATCCTCATAAAGGCCGGCGCGTGCTCGAGAAAGCGTTCGCGCTGTGGAACCCAACAGATTGGCGCCTCGTGCTCGTGGGTGACGATACACAGAACGAGTCCGAGCGAGCCTTGAAGTTGGGCCGGCTCGAAGGTGAGGCCCTTTGGCGGCGCTATCGGCAATCGGCCATCGTCGTGGTGCCTTCCACCTGGGCGGAACCGTGTCCGACGGTGGCCTTAGAAGCCATGGCGTGGGGACGACCCGTGGTAGCCAGCGACGTGGGCGGCCTGTCAAGCATCGTGGCTCCTGGTGAAACAGGACTCCTGGTCCGGCATTCAGATCCAGAGGCGCTTGCTGAGGCGCTCAGCAGACTGGCGGGAGATCCGTCCCGTCTCGACCGACTCGGTGCCGCGGGGCGGAGGCGGCTGGTCCGCACCTATTCGTCCGAGGCGGTCCTCCCTCTGATCGAAGAGGGGTATCGGGATGCTATGCATGGGGGCTTACGCTCGCGTAGTTGAGCATGTGCCAGTACTTGGTTCGCCTCCGATCACCGTGCCGTTTGTGCAAGTCGAGGGGGACCGCGGCCGGGGAGTCGTCTGTGGTGGTGTCTCTTTTCTTCGTGGGCTACGGAAGCGGCGTGGACCCGTGATCACAGGCGTGGAAGGCTGCGGAGCACTTCGTCACGTTGATCAGTTTGTGGCGGGCTTTACGTGCCCGACAAGAAGCGCGGAACCAAACACTCCTGCCAGCGCGCTCCCTGCGGTCCAGCCAGCGGCGACGCCTATGAGGCCCAGAGCGTAGCCGCCGAGGCCTGCGAGTCCGAGAGCCACTATGCAGAACGCTCCATTGAGCGCCGTCACCCATAAGTGGCGATTCTCGACGCGCAGCATCGCGCCAGCCACCGAGACGAAGCACGCCGGAATGGCGGCGAGAGCGAATAACCGAAGCGCGGAGGTGCCATGCGCGACATAGACGGGGCCGTACAACCTCATGATGATGGATGCACCTGCGACGACGACGACGACGGCCACTACTGTGATCGCCAGCGAGAAGCGAAGAGCCCGTTCAACTACGCGGGTGCCCCCAGCTGATCCCTCACTGAGCGTCGGCTGCGAGATGACGTTCGGTACCAACTGCAGGACAAATGCGATGTTCCATGCGACATAGAAGTAGGCAGTGACACGGGGTCCGAGCGTGCCGAGTACCAACAGCGGCAGGAGAAAGGGCGGGGCGCCTGCGAGCAACGTGGCTGGGAATGTGCGAACCGAGAAGGAGAACAACAGGCGAGACCGATTGTCCCATCCGATCGGGTAATTGCGGTGACCTGGCAAGAGGGCGGGGAGGAAGAGCCATGCCAGCAAGGTCGCGCAGACCACCGGCGCAAGCACAGCGACGGCGATCCCCAGGCCGGATCGGCCGATCAATGGGAGCAGGATCAGCTTCCCTATGCCGGCAACCGCCGCCCGCGCAACAGCGAGTTCAGCCCGCCGCCGAGCGATGAAGAGGCTGTCGAACAGCAGGCCGACCGCGACCCCGCCGTTGAATATGCAAAACACCACGATATGCAAAGGGGTGTGTAGGAGCGGCGCCAACTCTGGCGACCAGATGCTCGCTCCTCCCACGAAGACTACGGCGGCGATCACCGACGTGACGGCGGAGAACCAGAACGCGGCATTCGCTGCGGGACCGACCTGTACCGACGCGCCGAACCTGAGCAGCCCATATGGCAGCGCGAAGCTAGTTACGTACGAGAGGAACGACGTGGCCGCGAAGTAGCCGACTCCCAAGCCGACCTGGCGAGGAGGTGCGATCCGTGCCGCAATGATCCAGAAGAGCAGCCCGGTACCGGCGGAGAGGCCGGTCGCGACGAGGACCAGGGATGACTGACGGTAGAGCGGGTCGCGAAAGCGCGTCCGTAGCCAGTCCGACCAGGTCATCGCAAAGCGGGACGCGCCGGCTTGAGAATTTGGGGGCAAATCCTCCAATCATCTAGGACATGTGAGTCCGGCGACCGAGCTGTCATCGATGCGAGCGCCCGGGACCAGACGTCGATGATCGGGTCGACCCGCACCCTTGGCCGACGCCAACGTCGCAACATGAGCGACGACCAGTAGAGCCTGTGAAGCAGGTGGCGCTCGCGGTGGCCGAGCTCGTTGATTAGCTGGTCCAGGGAGCCTGCCGAGTCAAGGTATTTAGACAGGGATACGGAGAATCCAACGAGCAGGTCCTGGAGTGCCGCGCCTGGTGTTTTCGGAACTGGCCGGTGGTCGGTGAGGCGCGACTCAATAGCGGCCCGGGCGAAGATGTTGAGGTCAGGCACGATGGGACCGAGAGGCTTGTCTTCTATCTCCGCCAGTCGTTCACGAAAACTCGGCCGGTACCGACCCTCAAGGACCAGACACGCTTCACAGAGGGCCTCGTATGTCTTCGAGACTGCGCTGTCCCACGAACCCTGTCCCTCAGCCGCCTTGACGTGCTCCAGGATGCGGTTCCCAATGACGCGTACTGCCTCCCATCTCGGAATGTCATTTGGTCCTTCCATGGGAACGACTTCTAAGACGGCACTGTCCCCGGCGACGACGACCCCATTGTGGCGGGCTTCGTAGAACGAGAGCATCCCGTAGCTTCGCAGGGCCTGTAGCGGTATTCGCCCGCCGTCGATACCAGCGGCGCGGTGGCGGGCGATGACGGCGTCGATGGCCCCCGCAAGCCGGAGGCTGGATCGTTCGGTAATGACCATCATGTCGATGTCGCTGATGAGCTTGCCTCCGTCCCAGATCTCCTCCTCTCGCGCAGCCGACCCCGACACCACAACGGCGCGTACCTGGGGCCAGATGGTTGTTTCTCGCAGGTCCGCCACAAACACGCTGACTCGGCGAGCTACGTCGTCTCGCATCGACCCACGGACCGGTAGATGTGAATGGAGTTGTCGTAGATTCGCTCGAACTGTGGAGTATCGGACTTCGCGAGGGCCTCGGTGGTCAGGCTGGGATGCCCGGTATTGGCTCCCGGCTCGTTCTTGTGGAAAGCGAATCCGGCGAGCGGGGCTTCCGAGAGGAGCCTGGTGTCTACGACCAGCTCCCCGCCTTCCGCCGTCAACGCCATGGTCAGGTTCTTGGGATCGTGGAACTGCTTCCAGTCGCGCTCCTCGGAGAAGCTACGCAACCTCGCTTGCAACTCATTCAATTCATTTTCGATCATTGAGGGTTCAGCGCTCGCTTGCAGTGCCATCCGGGCTCATCGCGCATCGCTCGATCCACCATCGAACGCGATCAACTCGCTCTTGGCGCGAGCCTGAAAGCAATTCGAAGGGTATGTCTCGTTCGGAAAGAAAGCGAATGAACCTCTCATGGATTAATTGTCGGGTCGTCTCATCTTCGATTCTGACTAGATCTTGTATGTGCGGAATACCGGCAGGATCAAGAATCCAAAAACGCTCGTAGGTCCGTATAAGTGGTTTCGCCTTGACGAAAAGAGAATCGGCACCGCGAGAGTCGCCGCCAAAGTCGGTATATACGACTGCATCCAACACCGAACGGTCGCAGAGAAGGATCGGTCTGTTGAGTCGTTCTGTTGTCTTCTCCTGTTCGATTATGAGCTCCTGTAAGGCGCCTTGGACCGCGGCGCTATATCGGTTCGCGATGTCGACCGTATGAGACGAAAAATACTCTCGTGCTGCTTCGGGGACCACCGCAATCCGGGGGTCGGCGTGAAATGTCTCTAGGAGGGTCGTCTTTCCGGTGCAGGTTGTGCCTATGAAGGCAAGTTTGTGACGTCGTGACCCCATGAAGTGCTCCGTCCGATTGGTTAGATTGTCGAGTGACCACGCTACACATTGGACCATGGCACCACTCAGGTGGGGCCGATGGCGCTTCGAAGGGCAAGGACGTGAGGGGATCACCTGGCTAGGCCGGCTGGAAACGCGCGGACGGGCGCTGTGGTAGGCGCATCGGAAGTACTGCGTGGACTGGCGCAACCAAGGGAAGATTCTCCGGAGACCCTTGAAGATCGTACACAGCGCAGTCACGAGATGGCAGCTACCATCGTTGCGCCCTTGACGTAGCGCTCAGTCGCAACCTTGTGGACAAGGGCATTCCAGACGGCTAGGACATCGTGGGCAAATGTGAATGCGTGAACCACAACTAGAATTGCAAGCAGCACGAATCAATCGCCCTGGGGCGTTCGTATAGCGCGTCAAGTCGGATTCTCGATACCGGAGTCGGCTGCTGTGGACTTCCTATTTGCCGTTGTCGAAGCCATGGGTGAGCCGGTGATTGACTGTGTGCAGGTCAGCATCGTGGCTCGGCGAGGATGAGACCTGCTCAACGGGGCGCGGACCATGTCGAGAGAGCTGGAATGCAGTCAACCTCCCGCGGAGGTACCCCGCGGTGGTTGTCGCGAGGCCGACGACGATCATGGTCGCAGCCCCGAGGCCGCTGAGGTGACCAGAGAGCGCCTGCTTGAGACCACGAGCGACGCCGGCAGGTAGGACACGTGCCGTGTACGTCCGCTCTGTCGCCAGTGCCCTGTGCGCCCCGACACTCGCTGCGACCGCAGCCTTCGAGACGCCTTCCCCGTAACAGCGACGGACAAAGTAACGCCGGGTGGTACGCGGAGCATCGAGGTGGTGGGTTGTGCGAGCCACTGGAACATAGAGGAAGACTTCACTCGGATAACGCGCCTGGATTCGAATAGAGAGTTCCGTCTCCTCGCAACCCAAGCCGTTTCTGTTGACGAGCCCGATCGCTTCGTTGAAACCCCCCGCTTCCTCGACGGCTGCTCTACGAAGAGACATAGGGCCCCAAAGGTTACGAACCGGAACGGTACTCTCGGGCATCCCGCGGTAGCTGCAGCCGACAACCCAGTCGAACTCGGGAGGAAACCAGCTCGGTCGCCGATCAGGCCACCGGGCGAGTACTCGTCCAGTCGTTCCGAGCACTGCTCGATCTTCGTATGGTTGGATGAGTTCCTCAAGCCAATCTGGGTCTGCCGAGGTATCGTCATCGAGGAAGGCGACGATGTCTCCACGAGCATGTGCAACTCCACAATTCCGGGCGCCTGAAGCCCCCCGAGAGCGGTTGTTCTCGAGAATTCGCAAGCCTGAGAACTGGGTCCTGGCTTGCTGAAGCAGCCTGGGATTGTGGTCGATCACAAGCAGAATCTCTTCAGCGTGCCGCGTTTGGGCATCGAGTGAACCCAGGCACTGTGCGAGCTCGTGGATCCGCTCTTCGGCGTAGCTGCAGACGATCACGCTCACACGTTGCTTCTCAGCGGGAGCACACAGAGAAGTTGGGGATGGCACGGACTCGTCGGCCACGACGCGTCTACACAGCGAGATCGCCGGTGGCGAACTCTGGGGCACGCTCCTTCCGATCATGGGAGCCGACGGCCTCGGGAGTGCGGAAAGTCATGGCCGGCTCTGTATGACGAGCGCCGTCGACACGCACGGTCAGTTGCCCCGTCCCTGCGCGTAACCGCTCAGCGAGAAGTACTCGAAGGATGTGCCACCCATCTCGGATGACTCGGAGATTACTCTGACCGTGCTGACGGCTGAACTCGAAGCTAGGCACCTCCCGTATGTGCAGGCCGGCTTGAGCCGAGCGGATGTTCAGCAGCGTCTCCACCTCGAACCCGTCCCTTTCGAAACTGAGGGCGGGAAGACACCGTCGCCAGAAGGCGGCATATCCATAGCAGAGGTCGGAATGGCTGGTCCTGTAGAGAGCGTTGAAGAGAGTGACAAAGCCATGGTTCCCGAGCTTACGCAGGCCCGTGAGGTCGTCACTGCCAGCCGTTGGTAGAAAACGGCTGCCCTTCACGAACTCGGCTCCTGAACGCAGCGCGTCCACGAACATGGGAATCTCGGCCGGGGACATTGAACCGTCCGCGTCGAGCATAACGATGGCATCGCCGCTACAGACCGAGAACCCGGCTCGCAATGCATCTCCCTTGCCCCGACGAGGCTGTCTCACGATTCGGGCATCGGGCCGGGTCCCGAGTGCGACCTCGACGGTCCGGTCACTTGAGTTGCCATCGACGACGACGACCTCGTGGACGCAGGCAGGCAATTGGTCAAGCACGCGCGGCAGCGTCCGGTCCTCGTTCAGAGCGGGGATTACCACACTGACCGAAGGCGGAATGCGGTCTCCCCGCTCGTCAAGACGCCGACGGTTGAAATCACCGTTCGATGCCGGTGTGATGACGTGACGCCGCTCGTGAGCCTGTCCTTGTACGACGTATTGCAGTTCACGCTCCTTGATCGCCATTGTGCTCTACCTGGTTTCGATCGTCGCTGCGGAGGGCCATATCAGCGTGCCTGCCGGGACTGCAGTGCCTTGCTCACGGACCCCAGCGGGCGCTGACGCCTCCTCCTCTATTTCGCCGCATCGTCTTTACTGAATAACCGCTCTATTGAGGCTCCCCTGGTCGATCGGAATGTCAAGGACTTGGGAAGCCTCGTAGGAGCGCGCCACACTACCCGGCACGCCTGAGGACTCCTCCGCCCTCACCGAATATCGCGGATCAGATTCAACTCTGAGCCAGCGATCTCACTGACGCTCCAACCGCTGATCAACTAATCCCCAACTAACGCGAGGGAGATGGAACAAAGGGGGGGCTAGGACTTACGCGGGCAAGACCTCGACGCCGCCGACCTCGGCGGCGATTCCTCAGGGCCCACTGCGTTCCTGGTATCGGCGCGATCTCCATGGGTCCGGTACTCGGCATGCGGCGAGGCTCAAGCCGGTGTCCAAGCCTCCTTGCCTCTGGCGGTCTGGGAGCCCCTCGACAGACCCGGAGAGATATTGACCAAATATTGGGATTTCGGAAGATCGGCTGTGAAACTGGTAACGCATGGTTCTTGGAGCTCGGCCAGCAACCGCATGGCCTCCTCTCGGTCGAGGACCTTGGTCCCCGGCGGGAGCATGGCGAGCGACCTTCGCAGGTTCTCCAGCTCGTACAGACGATCCACGGAATGCGAACATTTGTGCGATTACTGAGAAGCACAACCGGTCTCTGAAGGACGCCGATTTCTGGCTGCTAGACCGCTTATGGGAATGTGGATTCCCGCAACTACCGACCATGGGAGCGTCTACAGCCCACGGTGCTCAGACTGGGGCTCCTCTTCATCGTAAGGCGCCACATGGCGCGGCGGTTGGCCATCCAAGCCGTGGGCGTGCAGGAACTGCACCAAGGCCTTGGTGCGCTCGGCTCGGGCCGTGGCCTGGGCATTGAACGCGGGCTGAGGGCCGTCGTTGACCGTCTGCACTTGGAGCTGAGGGTGGGTCTGCCTCGGTGCGTTAGCGCCGATCAGATCTGCTTGTGCTCTTAGGACCTTCAGGAGCATGTCGGTGTCGTGTTTATCGGGGTGAACGGCGTCCTCGGGGATGGGTTCACCGAGGACGAATGGCCTTAGCGCGTCGTATATCTCTTCAAGCGTGGCAAAGATGCGCGCTCGGTGCTGGTGGACATCCATCTGCTCGAAGGCCTGCTCGAGATGCTTTCTCCAGATTTTTCGGCACCAAGTAGCGCTCAAGCCGGTTAGCCGGGAGATCCGGTCCCAGGTGACGCCAGCCTCCCGGAGAAGCACCACACGAACGTGTTGTTCGTCAACTTCCAGTCGCGAGTCGTTGCGATTAGCAGGCAGGGTGTTCATTTTCGAGGCTCACTTTCCTCTTTCGTTCCAACTCTCTCCATCGGTCCACATTGACCAGGGAGCTGCAGAGCGGGCAAGCGAGCCGACCAAAGCATTCACGGATAGCCGTGACGTCGCGGCGGATCGTCGCCGGAGCCACGTTGAACTCGCGAGCGAGACGCGTCTTGCCACCGTAGCCGAGCGGGTTTGGACCACCGAAAAGTGTGCTCTGTTGCCAGCGCCGAACGATCTCGGCCTGCCTCGCGACAGCGCGGTCATGGCGCAGAGCGTTGTATCTTCGCCGACCGCCAGCACGCCGGGCTGCTTCGGCATCAGAGACCGGTGCCGACCAACTGTTGCTCACGTACTGGATCCTCCTGTTGGACTTGGGGTGATGGCTCGGTTCGTGAATTAAGTGTGCACCTGAACCGCGCCGTACTGGGGGACTGGGGCGACAACGTGGACGAGCAGTTGCGGGAGTATCTCGGCGAGGACGAGACATTGTGCGAGGGAAAGCCCTGGATTGGCCCTCTCCAGCAGAGCAGTTCACGTTGCCCTAAGCCCACATCACATTGGGGTCGGCTTCGACGAAGTCTCCTCACTGAACTAAGCTTCATCAACCAGGGGGGAACATGAAGCGGGACAAGCAACAAACGGCGAGACTGCACCTCCTCACGAACCCGAAGCAGCCCGATGTCTTCATGGGCATGGCTGACGACGCTGCACCCGAACCGCTGCCGGTGATCCCGACTCCGAGGGCGCGCTCCTACTGGGCGCACCCGTCTCACTCAGGCCTTCGAGCTTCGTAGGACGAAATAGAACAGATCGGCCAATGCTGCTTTACGAGGCCGAGGCGATCCGAAAGGTCGTGCCGAAGCAGCTAGCCAGGCTTAGCGGGGGTCCTCCAGGGGGGACCCCCTCGGCCTGTCCGGGACCATGTCCCGCCATGATGAAATTGGTGGACAACGACCTCCTGGTCACCTAAGAGAGGGACCATGGAGGACAACGGGCTTGGACAGAGACAAGCGGGCAGCGCCTCACCGACCCGTCGCCTCGCCTGGCGTGTGCTCGCCGTGGTGCTCCTCGTAGGCCTGGTGGTGCTGTTGTTCGTCTTCTTCCGGCCCCAGTCCCTCGGCGGCTCCACCGAGTATGTCGAGGCGCACGGCATCTCCATGACCCCGACGATTCACGACGGTGATGTGGTAGTCGTGAAGAAGCAGGCCAGCTACCAGGTCGGTGACGTCGTCGCCTACCGCATCCCGGCCGGACAGCCCGGTGCAGGGGAGGATGTCGTCCGCCGCATCGCGGGGGGCAACGGCGCCAGCGGTTTTGTCACCAAGGGCGACCACAACTCCTACACTGACCCCTGGCATCCGAAGACCGCCGACGTGGTTGGCAAGGCCTGGTTCCGCGTCTCCCGACTTCTTCGCTGGGTCCTGATCGTTGTCGCCGGGGTAGCTGTGGTGATCCTCGTGATCGCCGCCTGGCCCCGCAGGCGTAGGCAGCCACCGCCCGATGTTCCGGCGGGTCCGACCTCCGCCGCCGGGCAGCGCATCAGGCCCTTGGCGCGGGCGGGGGCGCCCGGCCCCAGAAGACCGAGTACGACATCTGCGGCAAGTGGGGCTCTGGCCGAGCGTGCCACGCCGACTCGCGTTCGAGAACTTGAGCCTGCCCCGGCCGTAGAGCCGAACTCGGTCGACGCCGTGTCGCCGAAGGCTCCCGTTGCCCCAACGACACCGCAGCGACCGGCTCCGCTGGCCGGAGCGCCCACCGACGATGCCGGCGATGTCGCGTCGCCGATGATCGAGGAGCCGGAACCCGAGTCAGTGGCCGGCCGCACGCCGGGCGATTCCTATTGGAAACGATCTCGGCGAGGAGTCGGGGGACTCCCGCCTGGGATGAAGCGGCGCCCGCCGCGCCCGAAGGACACGGGACCGAAACCCTGAGGCGGAAACCCAAACCGGCTCCCGTGTTCGGCCAAGATGGAGTGCCGTCAACGACTTCCTCTTCACCTATCTGGACACTTTCGACGAGCGGCTCCTGGAGTACCTCGACGAGGAGGACACGGTGGACATCGACGGAGCGGTTTGTATCGTCACCGGGACATCTTCTGGGATCGGAGCGGCGAGCGCGCGCCTGCTGCACGAGTCGGGGGCACGCGTCGTGCTGGCTGCTCGGCGAGCTGAACGTCTAGAGGCCCTCGCCGCCGAGCTGCCTGGCTCACTCGCCGTAGCGACCGATGTCACCATCCCCGGACAACTCCAGCGGTTGGTCGACCAGAGCGTCGAAACCTACGGGAGGGTCGACGTTCTCGTGAACAACGCTGGACAGGGCCTTCACGTTCCGCTCGAGGAGCTCGACCCGGCAGACCTGCGTGCGGTCTTCGAGCTCAACGTGATCGCGCCGCTGGTGGGGATGCAGGCGGTGCTGCCGGTCATGCGAGAGCAGTCTGCCGGAGCCATCGTGAACGTGAGCTCGGCCACTTCGTTGCGGGTCTTTGCGGGGCTCGGCGGCTACGCCGCCACCAAGGCGGCGCTCAACATGATGTCTCAGGTGGCTCGCCTCGAACTCGCCCCTTCGGGCGTCACGGTGTCGGTCGTCTACCCGTCTGCCACGGCCACGGAGTTCCACGAGCGGCTCCGAGCCGGGCAGATGATCGGTGGGGCTCGTGCCATCCCACGCGACCCGCCCGAGCTGGCAGCCCAAGCCGTGGTCTTCGCAGTGCGAACCGGTGAAGCCCATGTCCTCGTCGCTGATCCGCCCCGGCCGATCGTCCCAGGAGACAGCGATGCCTGGGGCGCTCTGCTCGCGCGTCAAACACCCAGTGCTGTCACTGCAAAGTCGCCGCGTGAGGAGAGCACAGAGCCGTGATGACCGGCGATCGCCTCGACCTCAGCGCAGCGGCACTTGGCGTGAGGAGACCGAAGGCGGTGTCGTCGTACAGCCGTCGCAGGGCGAGAGGCCCGAGAAGTACGCAGGCAAGGTGGGAGAATCGCTCGGCGGGTTCGTCGGCAGGAGAAGAGGTTGTCGGGGCGCCTGGGTGAAATCGAAGTCGTTCACGAGATTGCCCAAGATGGAGGCGTCCTCGCGGACGTCGGGCCGAGGGTCGGGCCGGCCGTCGGTGGCGGGGTCCAGGCGGGCGCCTCCCAAGAAGTCGTCCTCGATGAACTTGAGGTAGGCGTCGCTGGAGAGAATCTGGTGGTCGATGTAACCCTGCTTGGCATATGGGGATATGACGATGCTCGGGACGCGAAGGCCATAACCATTGCTGTCGACCGCCGGCGGCACGACGCCGTCGTAGAAGCCTCCCCAGTCGTCCCAGGACAAGAAGATCGCCGTCGAGTCCCAGTCGGGACTCTTCATTGCAGCGTTGATGATGGCGGTTACGTAGGCCTGGCCCTGGTGGACACTTGCGGGGGGATGCTCGCTGTCGGCGTCCGAAGGGGTGATCCAACAAACCTGCGGAAGGGTGCCTGCCTTCGCTGCTGAGAAGTAGGTGTTCAACGAGCGGATATTGGCCAACTGGTGGTCGTCTTGCACATCGTTGAACAGGGGCAGGGGATTCCATATGCCAGGAGTGGTCCAGCTCTGTGCAGGCTCGGCACAGGTCTCGGCGCTGTCATCGTCACAGTCAGGCTGTGTGCCGGTCTGCACGTAGTATGCCCAGTTCACACGGTCGCGATAGAGCAGCCAGGTGATGTCCGTCCAAGCCATGTCGATGTTCGTAGTGCCCGTGTCGACCTCTTGTCTCACGGCTCTTTCCATCTGGGCTGGGGTGTAAGGCCCGACGATTGCATTTACGCAAGAGTACGGATTTGCGTTCTTGCACTTGGCTGACCAGCCCGACACCAAATAGAGATGATCCGGAAGAGACCACGATTTCACCGGCTCGAACATGTGGTCGTCGAGAACGAAGTCTTTCGCGTAGGTCCAGTAGTTCGGTATCTCGCTGGCGTCGTGGTAACCCATCACGTCGGCGGGGGATCCAGGGCGGACTTCACAGGCCGGATCGTTTGGGGCGTTGCACTTGCGCTTTGCCTTCACGACCTGGGCGATGAAGCCGTTCATCGCGCCGGAGTCGACATCCGCGAGGGCACTGGCGACGCCATGCGGGCCTCCTCCGTTCACGTCGGCGGCGTCGTGGTACGGCCGCTCGCACGGACCGGGTGGGTTCGGGACGCAGACGGCCGGTGTGCCACCGCTCGTCGGGAGTCCGTCGGCACCGGGGAACGTCCCGAAGTAGCTGTCGAAGGAGCGGTTCTCCTGCATGACGATGATCACGTGCTTGATCTTGTGGATGCCAGAAGGCACCACATAGGTACCTGTCGGTCCGTTGAGTGCTGTTGTGGTACTGGTCGACGGTGAAGCACTGTGCGAGGTGCTGGCCGAGCAGGCCGCGAGAAGACCTGCGATCACCATGACCGGCAAGATGGCTCTGAGCCGCACGGCTTCCTCCTGTCCCGGTGGCATCGAGGCTACCGCTGAGGGTGTTCGAGGGCAGAGCCAACGCTTCTTGGCCTCAAGACCGGCCCGACTCGGGTCGATTCTCCACTGGAGGTGCGATGGTCGAGAGCACCGAGGGACCATGAGACCACAGCAACTACAAGAATCGAAAGAGTGCACCGAGACGAACCCCGGACCGTCGTCGCCGACCGGACAAGGAGAATCCTACGAAGCCGCGGCTGTGCACTCTCTCATACGGTTTCCCGTACCGGGAGCGGCGAGGATCCCTTCCGAGGCCGAGATGGCCTTGCTGAGCAACGAGGCCGAGAGAGACAAGGTCGTGTCACTGGCTGGCGCTGCGCACGAGAGCGTGATGAAGGTCCAAGTTGCAGGCGAGCTCGCTCCGGTGCTCGGGATGTTCGTGGCGTACTTGGTCGACGTGTTAGTAGGTGACGACGAGAGGTACTGCCCGGCATTCGAGGGGCCGGTGTGCTTGGGCGCGACATTGGGCTACGTCATCGGGACGATGGAGAACGCCAGTGGTGTCGCAAGGCCCGGCAAGAGCGAGGGGCACTACCAGATGGCGATGCACGTCGCTCAAGCGGGCCTGCCACTGGACCTACAGACGATTGCCTATGAGTACGCCAAGGAAAGTGGCTACTACCTCGCTCGAACGGGGGAGGATTCGTTCGACGAGATCGTCATCAAGGCGAGTGCCTGTATGGACCAGCTTCGCCTGGGTGTTGAGGTCTAGCGTCGATCTACTCGTCGAGACTCCACTGACCGAGGGGGCCTTCGACCTTGCTCGGTCCCTCCCCGAAACGAAGATTCGCGCGAGGATCGTCTCATGGCGCAAGGGGCCTGGCAGACCCATTGGCACAGGCATCCAGGGGTGCGATCAGGCAATCAGCTCTCTCGCGGCGAGCGGGCAGCTGACCGGATGCGCAACATGATGGGGTCGTGGCCTTTCGTGTTCTGCTTCTTCGCGGTCATGATCGCCTGGGCCCTCGTGAACACGATCCTCTTGGCTCGGGTGCTCCACCACAAGTCGTTCGACCCGTACCCGTACATACTGCTGAACCTGTTCCTCTCCATGCTCGCCGGTGTCCAGGCTGCGGCACTGCTCATCGCCGCCAAGCGTGCTGACGCGATTTCCTCCGAGATCGCCATTCACACAGAACACAACACCGACGACATCAAGACCCTGATCGAAGAGAACACCTCACTCACCGCGCAGGTGAAGAAGAACACCGACCTTCTCGACGAGATCCACGCACATGTCACGACCATCGGCAAGAAGCTCGGAGCGCTGGATTCGTCAGCTGGTGCCTAGGGCCTTGGCGGCGGCAGCGGTCCCCGCGGCGCTGCACACCGAAGTGGGCTGCTGGTTGGTGATCGAGCAGATGGCGGCCGTCAGGTAGTTCGCCGATCCGACGATGGCCTGGGTCACGGGATCGCTCGGGTTCTTGAGCTTGGCCGCGATGGCGGAGTGAGTAAGTCCCGAAAGGATCTTCGGGTCGTAGCTCAGGCCGACGGTGAACACCTTGTTGCCCACGTCGAGGAAGGGGAAGCCCTCGGGGGTGCCGAAGATCGCCGAGTACGTGGCCCACAAGTTGGACTGGGTGCTGGTCGGATTCTGGAGCAGCCGATGGGTGTCGAGTCCGGTGGTGTCGTTGCCCATCGCCTCCACGGGCTCGAAGGTGAGCAGGTTGCTCGAGTAGCTGGCTTGGTAGAACGAGAAGGTTGCCGTGGACGGGGCATAGTCCCAGGGGGAGGATGCCGTCTCCTTCAGGCCGTAGAACGTGCCGAACTTGGAGAAGGCCATGACGACGGCCCACCGCTCTGCTGCGCAGTAGGGACAGAACTCCGCGCCGATGAACAGAGCACCGGGTTTCCCGTCGAGGACTAGGGGTGGCTCTCCCTTGAGCACACTGGGGGGGTTGACCGAGGACGGCAAACCGACGGCCTGGGCGACCGACGAAGGGACGCTCGTGACCTCGGCGATCAGGCTTGCCGGCGCAGGGACGTCTGCGGTTGCCGAAGGCGCCTTCTTCGGGGGGCTCGATCCGCTCGTCACCTTGACGATCACCAGGGCGACGATGATCACGACGACCACGCCGATGACGCCGAAGCCCACGAGCGAGAACGAGTAGCGCCTCGGCGGCCGTGCCGGGACGGGTGTTTGTCGTTGGCCACCGGCCGCCGCCGTCTTAGCGGCGCGTGTCTGTTCTGGCCTCTTGTCGCTGCTCATGTCGCTCCTTGTGCCGCCGCCGAGGTCTCTGTGGTCGGTGTGGCGATCGGGGTGGTGGGCGTGGCGGTGACGTTGGTGCATTCCCGAGCGCCGTTCCAGCTACCGATGGCCGCCGTGGCGGCGGATCCCGTGAGCGGCTCGGGCAGGTCGTCGACGATCACCGCCGGTCGCCAGGTTACGCTGTCGATTCGCCGGCCGGTGGTCGTGATGACGAGGGACCCGCTCTCGTCCTCGGGTGGGGAATTGTCGTAGAAGGCGAAGTTCCCGAGGCCGTAGTCGACATATGCCGACCCGAGGTAACCGCCGCCGAGCAACACATGGGCGTGGGTGCCCACCACGATGTCGGCGCCCGCTTCGACCAGCGCCTTGGCGAGCGGCTCCTGGAGGGAGTTGGGGCAGTCGTTGGTCTCGGTGCCCCAATGCAGGTAGACGACGACCGTGTCGGACACCCGACGAGCCGATTCCACTGCGGAGACCAGGTCCTTCAAGTCGTAGGCCGAGGCCAGGCCGGGCTGATGAGCGGTGGCGGTCCAGGCGGTCTGCAGGTCCGAGTCGATGACCTGGGTTGCAGCGATGATGGCGATCTTCTCCCCGTTGACAGTCGCCTCGTACGGGGCGAAGGCGTGAGCGGCATCCTCGCCGATGCCGAGGATCGGGTAACCGGACTGCCCCCTTACAGCCAGTGCTGTCTGTAGGCCAGGGGGGCCACAGTCCTCCCCGTGGTTGTTGGCTTCGCTCACGAGGGTCAGACCCGCCCCCTCGAAGGCCTGAACGGCGGTGGAGGGAGCGTAGAAGACGTACTTCTTGGGCTGAGCGTCGGGGCAGTGATCGTTCGACAGCGCCGACTCGAAGTTGGTCATGGTCAGGTTGGCCCCAGACAGGAGCTTCGGCACGGTGGGGCCGAGGGCAGTCGCCGGGTCGGCGGCCAGGCGCTGCCCGAGATTGGAGCCGGCGGGGAAGTCCACGTCGCCGGCGAAGGCGAACGTGACCGGCTTCCCATCACCGTCCCAGCCAGGAGCGAGGCGAGGATCGGTGCCTACCGGGGGGACAGCGCGCTGGTGGGTCGTTCGATGGTGGGGCTTCTTGGTAGCGAAGTGGGCATTTCCTCCTCGCGTCAGGACCAGCGCGAAGACAAGAGCTAAGGCGGAGAGGCTCAGGGCCCAGATCCGCCGGTTTCTTCGGACCCGAGGCGAGGCGAGGACTGCGGGGGTTAGGAGTTCGAGGCTAGGCGTAAGGATCAGCATATAAATACAGGATCGCAAGGAGTCTGGTCGTAGCCGACCAGCCCTCGGCGGTGTGCCGTACTAGGTTGCCGCGAGCCCCTATGGCCAGGTCGCGGACCAGGCGGGGCCACGAACCCGAAGGAGGTCGCCATGGTCGGCGAGAAGGTAGAGCACTTCCAAGGCAAGGGCACCGACCTCGGTGCTCTCCAGTCCCACATCGAGCAGTACCTGAAGACCGACGGGTTTGCGACCCAGACTTCGCCACCGAGCGATCACGGTGTGGTCGTCCAGGCCAAGAAGGGTGGCTTCCTGCGCGGGGTCATCGCCGCAGACCGCGCGATGACGATCATGATCCAGGGGAGCCCAGAGGACTTCACGGTTCGCATCGGCATCGGCAAGTGGCTGGAGCACCTCGCAGTGGCGGCGGTGGAGACGTTGCTCATCTCGGATCTGTTCCTCGTCGTAGACGTGGCCGAGATGGCCTGGAACCTCGAGATCGAGGACAAGCTCGTCAAGGACATCAAATCGTTCGTCGGCTGACCCATCTCCAGACAGCCACGATGCCCGTCGCGGCCAGCACCACGAGCGACACCTCGAACTCGGCGCGAAAACGCACCTGCCCGAACCCGATCGCCGAAGCGAGGGTCACCACGGCCGCCGGCACAAGCAACGGCCAGAGCGTGATGCGGTGTCGGCGCATCGCGATGATGCCCAGAACAGCCGCCGGGAGCAGCGCGTAGTACACGAAGACCGCAGCGAGGGACGCGGGAACCGGCCGGCCCTCGTTCACGTCGACATGCGCCATCTGGAAGGGCTCGTAGAGGTCCCACACCCTTCCCACCCTCGCCATGACGACGACCGGGAAGCGGCTCAGGTGATGAGCGATGTAGGTCTTCGCGGCGTCGAATTGGCGCGTCGATTCCACCGACTGGTCCTGCGATGAGCGCACTCGAAGCGAGCAGTCGAGGCTCCAGCCCCCGACGCTCGGCCCGTAGTAGGTCTGCGGGCAGTTCGCCCCCAGCATCACCGGCCCGACCTCTGTGGAGAAGATGGTCGTGTCGCGAAACGAGACCAAATTCCGCCCCACCCAAGGTCCGACCGTGAGGCCGGCGGCGAGCACTCCGACGGCAGCGAGTGTGAGTCGCGAGCGCCAGGGCACAGACCTGCAGGCCAACGCGGCCGGCAACACCAAGAAGGGCACGAGCAGCACCGCCTCGGCGCGCACCAACATCTCCGCCCCGCATCCCAAGCCGAGCAGGGCCGCGTTGACCCAGGTGGGGGAGCGCAACAACCGGTACGCCGCGATCAACACGAGGGCTATCACGAGCATCGTGAGGGTCTCCGACATCACGATGCCGTTCGGGATCCACATGTTCGGGTAGAGCGCCGCCACCACGGCTGCCACGAGCCCGACGCCCGGCCCGGCGAGGCTGCGCGCGAGGAGACCGACGCAGAGCACGACCAAGGCTCCGAGCACCGCCATGGTCAGCCGCTGGGGGGTCAGGCCGCGGTGGAGCCCGAAGAAGTAGGTCACAGGGGTGATCGCGATCGAGGTCAGCGGCGGATGAGCGGCGTCGGGCCTGTAGCCGAAGATGACGGGAAAGAAACGCCCCTGAGAAAGATTGAATGCCTGGAACTCGTACCAAAGCGAGTCGTAGAGCTTGGTGTCTTCGTGGCGGGTGACCACGAGCACGTAGAGCACCCGCAGCAGCAGCGCTCCGGCGACGACGAGGCCGAGACCGAACGCGAAACGCCGACGCTCGCGTGGGTTCTCGCCGCCCGCCTCTGAGGATCGCGCAGCCGGCTCTGTTCGCACTCCTCCTCGCACGACGACCATCATCGCCCGCGGTGTCCGGGCGGTGGAGGACCAGCACCCGCTTCGACGGAGTCGGCCGAGCGGCGACGCGCGCCTCTCGCTGCCGTCGAGCCCGCGCCACCAAGAGGAGCTCAGGTGAGGTAGCGGAGTGCCGATACTCTTCGTATGCGACCCGCTACGAAGAGTGCGTTTCAGGCCAACGAGGACTGCCGGAGCCTTCTCGGCACAACGCTGAGGGTGGCGAGGCCCAGGTGGGGCCGGCTGGTTCTGATGCTGAGCGTCGCAGCACTCGCCGTAATGGTCAGCGTCGTGATCGGCCCGAAGCCAATAGGGGGTGCCGCTTCTTCGGCGACGGGCAAGCTCAGGTTCGTCTACGGGGACGAGCGGTCGTCGATGGAGGATTGGTCCTCTTCGGCGTCGGAGCCGGGAGCTAGCAGCACCACGGTGCCTCCTGGCGCGCAGGGGAATCCTTCGACACCTGCGCCCGGGTCCGTCAGCTCCACGGTGCCGCGCCCTGCGGCGCTACCGCCCACGCCGTCTCAGCCGACGGCGGCTCGCGCGATACCCCCTCTGCAGAACCCGTCAGCCGACATCGCGCCGGAGCCGAACTTCCTCGAGAGCTGCTCCGGCTCGCAGTACGACGACTCGAGCGGATGCGTGGGGGCGACGCTCGACGCGATCGCCAATGCCCGTGAGAGCGAGGGGCTCGGTGCCATGGTCCTTCCGGGCAATTGGACGAGCCTGTCGGCCGAGCAGCAGCTCTTCGTTGCGACGAATCTCGAGCGGACCGCCCGGGGACTCAGCGCCCTCAGCGGCATGGCCTCCGCGCTGGACCAGGCCGCAGCCGGCGGCGCGGCGGCCGACTCAGACCCGTCTCCGCCGGCGGGCTTCGGCTTCGTCCAATGGGGAGCGAACTGGGCAGGAGCAGTGGGGAATCCCCTCGAGGCGATCTACTTCTGGATGTACGACGACGGCCCCGGTTCTTCGAACCTCGACTGCACGGCAGCTGACACCTCGGGATGCTGGGGACATCGGGACAACGTCCTGCTGCCGATCTCGGGGCCGAACTGCGTGATGGGCGCCGGGTACGCCGCCGGCGCCTACCGCGGCACCCCGAGCTGGACGGAGCTGCTGGTGGAGGCAACCGGGCCGGTGCAAATGGACTTCACCTCGTAACGACGACGCCAGGCGCCTCAGCGGCCGCGGTTGTCCACTACGGTTCGAAGGCCATGGCCGGGGCGTTGCTCACCGATCTCTACGAGCTGAACATGGCGTCGAGCTACCTGCGCCGGGGCATGAACGGCGTGGCGACGTTCAGTCTCTACATCCGCCGGCTTCCGCCCGGTCGTGCCTTCGTGGTGGCGGCCGGCATCGACGGGTGCCTGTCGTGGCTCGAGGAGCTTCGCTTCGAGGAGGAGGAGCTCGAGTACCTGCGCGCTCTCGGGTTCGACGAGACCGCGATAGAGGCGTTCGGGGGCTTGCGGTTCACCGGCGACGTGTGGGCGGTGCCGGATGGCCGGATCGTCTTTGCCGGCGAACCCCTGGCGGAGGTGAGCGCTCCGATCGCCGAGGCGCAGCTCGCCGAGACCTTCTTGTTGAACCAGCTGACCTTCCACAGTGTGGTCGCCTCGAAGGCGGCGCGCTGTCGCCTGGCGGGGGAGGATCGTGTGGAGCTGGTGGAGTTCGGTTTTCGCCGCACCCAAGGGATCGAGGCCGCGATGGCCGTGGCGCGCGTCACCGCCTTGGTGGGGTTTGCCGCGACGAGCAACGTCGAGGCGGCCCGCCGCTACGGGCTCGTGCCCGCGGGCACCATGGCGCATTCGTACATCGAGGCCTTTCCCACCGAGAGCGAAGCGTTTCGCGCGTTCGCGAGCGACCTGCCCGGCGCCACGACGTTTCTAGTGGACACCTACGACACGCTCGGCGGCGTCGCCCACGCGATAGAGGTGACGAAGCAGCTCGGGATCGAATCGCGTGCAGCGATCCGCCTGGACAGCGGAGATCTCGTGACACTTGCGCGCGAAGCGCGCCGGATGCTCGACGAAGCGGGTCTCAAGAGCGTGCGGATCTTCGTGTCCGGCGCTCTGGACGAGCGCGACATCCGGCGAATGCTCGACGCCGGTGCGTCCATAGACGCGGTGGGGGTGGGTACGCGTCTGGGAGTCTCGGCGGACGCGCCGTACTTCGACAGCGTGTACAAGCTGGTGGACTACGACGGGCGGCCGGTGATGAAACTCTCCGTTGACAAGGTGACCCTTCCCGGAGCGAAGCAGGTGTTCAGAGCCCAGGGGATGCGTGACCTGTTGGGACTGCGCGACGAGGCGCCGCCTCCGGGCAGCGAGAGGATGCTCGAGCACGTGATGTCCGCCGGCCGCCGGCTAGGAGATCTGCCAAGCCTGGAGAGCTCGCGTCGTCGCTTCGAGTCCGACCTGGACGCGCTCCCGGCGAGCCTGAGGAATCTCGACGCGGCCGCGCCGGCGGGGCCGGAGGTGTCCCCGGCGCTGCGGGCCCTGGCCGAAGCGACCACCGACAGCGCCGTTCGGGCAGGGGGCTCGTAGTCTGGCGCCGATGGGCCCGATGACGGCGGTGGTAACCCCGGTCGCGTACGTGGTGGTCGTCGTGCTCGGCGCCGTGGTGTGCGTGGCTCTGTGCGTCGAGGGGCGCAGGCATCCGGGGACCTGGACGCGAACCGCCGCGCGCGCAGTGGGCGCGGTGCTCGCCGCGGACGCCCTCAGCTACATCGTGGCCCTGGTGGTGCAGGGGACGTTCTCGGCGAGGACGTCGCTCCCGCTGGCGCTGTGCAACATGGCGGCGATCGTGGCGGCGATCGCGTGTTGGTGGCGTGTCCCGGTGACGGTCGAGCTCACGTACTTCTGGGGACTGGCCGGCACGCTCCAGGCGGTCATCACGCCCGACCTGAACGCGGGGTTCCCCCACCTCGTGTTCTTCCAGTACACAGCGGGACATCTCGGGATCGTGACGGCCGCCCTATTCCTCGTGGTCGGCATGAGGATCACGCCGCGCCCGAAGGCGGTGCCGCGCGTCCTTGGGATCACAGTCGCCTACAGCGCGCTCGTGGGCCTGGTGGACGCGACGAGCGGCGCCAACTACATGTTCCTGCGCAGCCCTCCGTCGAACTGGACCCTCCTGCGGGTACTGGGCCCGTGGCCGTGGTACGTCCTGAGCGCGACCGGAGTCGCCCTGGTGCTGCTGATCGCGCTGGACGTGCCCTTCTGGGCGGCCCGTCGCGCGGAACGTGAGCACCCTCACCGACCTGTGTCCGAGAGACGAGGTCAGCCGGCTCCTGAGGGCGATGGAACAGACCAAGAGCACGACGAGACGCTCCCGGGCACGGCCCGGCGCGCAGTTCGCTGAGGCCCGGTGGGCGCGTCGGAGGACTCACACCCGTCGCTCGAGCTTCGCGGATGGCTGGACCCCGCTGTAGTGGCGCTCGCGCTCGTGGCGCTCGCATCGGGCTTCGGCCAATTCGGAGCGGTCTCCGCGCTCGGCGACGTGGCGAAGACCTTCGGGCGGGTGACGCACGGGACCACGATCGCCGACCAGGCAGGGCTGTCGGGAACCGAGCTCGGCATCGGGCTCGCCGTGCTGCGCCTGGCGTCGTTGGGCGGGTTGCCTCTCGCGGGGATCGCGGATCGTTTCGGAAGGCGCAAGATGTTGCTCCTCACGTGCGCGCTGGGGCTGGCGTTCACCGTGGGCGCCGCTGCCAGTCCCGGGTATTGGTGGTTCGTCGCCATATTTGCCTTGGGGCGCCCGTCGCTCAGCGCCACGAACGCGCTGGCCCAAGTGGGGGCCGCTGAGGAAACCGGGTCGGTTGATCGAGCGAAGGCCGTCGCGCTCGTCGCCGGCGGCTACGGAGTGGGGGCCGGGCTGACCGCGGTGATACACGGTCTGGCCGGGACGATCGAGTTCAGGGGGGTGTTCGCCTTGGCCGTCGTGCCGCTGGTGGGCCTCTTCTTCGTACGCCGCTGGCTCGTCGAGCCACGCCGCTTCACCATCGCCGCGGCCGCAGCCGAACACCCGCTTCCCGTCATAGGCGCGGTCGGCAAGGCATTTCGCTGGCGACTGCTCGTGGTGGCGGCTCTCGCCTTCGCCGTCTCGGTCGTGACCGGCCCCGCGAACAGCTTCGTCTTCGTCTACGCGAACAACGTCCTTGGGCTTTCAGGCACGTTCACCGCGGTGATGGTCGTGGTGGCGGCGGCTTTTGGTTTGCTGGGTCTGTTCTTCGGGCGATGGCTCGCGGACAACATCGGCAGGCGCCCCGCTGCCGCGGGTGCAATGACTGCAATGGTCGTCACCGCTGTGCTCTGTTACAGCGGGTCGCGCGTCGCGCTGGCGGTCGGCTACGAGCTCGCCATCTTCTCGGCATCGACGTTCGCCCCGGCCGCGGGCGCCCTCGTGAACGAGCTGTTCCCGACGTCGGTGCGGGCCTCGGTGGCGGGCTGGAACGTGGCTGCCGGAGTGGCCGGAGCCGTGATCGGGTTGGTCGTGTTCGGATCGGTCGCCGACGTGGGGAACCGCTTCGCGATCGGCGCGCTGGTGACGTTCCTCCCGGTGATAGCGGCCACCGCGCTGTTCTTGTTGCTGCCCGAGACGCGCCGAAAGGAGCCCGAGGACCTCTGGCCCGACACCCCGTGATCGAGGACGTTCTTCTCGGTCGTTCTCGGTCGTTCTCGGCCTGTGAGCGACCGCTCAGCCCTTTAGTGCACCGGCGGTGAGCCCGCGTACGAGCTGCTTCTGGAACACGAACAGCAAGACGAATATGGGCAGGGCTCCGAGTAACGTCCCGGCGAAGACGACGTCGATCTGGTTGAAGTTGGTCACGCTCAGCTGGCGGAGGCCGATCTGCACGGTACGCACGCTGTTGGTCTGGGTGACTATGAGCGGCCACAGGTACTGGTTCCAGGCGCTCAGGAAGGCGTAGATTCCGAAGGCCGCGGTCACCGGCCGGTTCAGCGGGAGCACCACGCGGGTGAGGAACCGAAAGTGCCCGTAGCCGTCCAACGTCGCCGCGTCGCGCAGGTCCCGCGGGACCCCGAGAAACGCCTGGCGGAACAAGAAGATGCCTATACCGCTTCCCAAGAAGGGCACTATGAGGGCCGGGAACGTGTTGTACCAGCCGAACGTCTCGATCGTCCTGTAGTTCGGGAGGATCGTCGCCTCTGCGGGCACCATCAACGTGGCCAGGCAGACCATGAAGATCACTGCGCGCAGCGGGAAGCGGATGAAGGCGAAGGCGTAGGCCGCGAGGACCGAGGTGATGAGCTGCGCCGCCGTGATGGCGATCGTCACGATGGCGCTGTTGCGCAAGTAGATGCCCAGGTGCGCCTCGTTGAATGCGGTGACGAAGGTCCCCCAGTGCGGATGCGTGGGGAACAGGGTCGGTGGCCGTGCGCCGATCTGCGCGGACGGCAGCAGGGCGTTCACCACCGTGATGTAGATGGGAAACGCCACGACGACCGCCATGCCCACGAGCAGCGCGTAGTGCGCGACACGCCCCGCGCGCCGCCGCAGGGCGAGCGCCCTCTGCGCGCGGCGCTCCTCGGGCGCTTTGGTCTCGAGGGGCTCAGCGCGCATAGAAGACCCTTCGTTGGAAGTACCAGAATTGCGCGAACGTAAGGAGGAGGAGGATCACGAACAGCGCCACCGACAGCACCGCCGCATAGCCGGTGTTGTCGTACTTGAACGCCCACTGGTAGATGTCGTAGATGAGGACGAGAGTGTGGTTGTTCGGGCCGCCTTGGGTGAGGATGTCGATCTGCCCGAAGGCCTGGAAGCCGCCGATGATCCCCACGATCGTCGCGAAGAAGATCATGGGTGACAGCAGCGGAATTGTGACCGCGCGGAACCTGAGCCACGACGAGGCCCCGTCGACGCGCGCGGCCTCGAGGAGGTCCTCGGGCACCGATTGCAACGCGGCGCTCATAAGGATGAACGTGAAGCCGATGTTCTGCCAGATCGTCACCACCGACACCGCAGGGAGGGCCAGCGAGGAGCTCTGGAGGACGCCTGCGCCCCCTTTCTTGCCGAGCCAGTAGCTGAGCAGGCCGACCTGCGGGTTCAGCAAAGTGAAGAAGATCACCGAGGCCACCGCAGTGGAGGTGGCCACGGTCGAGGAGTAGATCGTCCGGAAGATCCCGATGCCCGCAATTCGCCGGTTCGCCAGCATCGCCAGGGCGATCCCGAGCACTATGCCGGCGGGCACGGTGTAGAGGACGAACTGCACCGTCCGCCACAGGCTCTCGCGGAAGTCGCTCGAGGAGAGCACGGAGCGGTATTGGGTGAGCCCGACGTAGTGCGACGGGAGGTTCGGAGCCGGGGGAGTGGTGAAGAACCCGAGGTACGCCGTTTTCACCAGCGGGTAGAACACGAACAGCCCGAACACCACCAAGGCGGGGAGCACGAAGAGGTACGCAACGCCCGCCTGGTGCGCTGCACGGCTGAGCCGGCGCTCACGCGCCCGGGCGTTCCCGGTTTCCGGTCGGGCGTTCCCGGCTCCTGGTCGGGCGCTCACGGGTCGCTGTGCTCCGCGTTATCGGTCGAGCGTTCAGGTGCGTTGGCGCTCCCGGTCGAGTGCTCGGGCTCCTCGGCGCTCCCGACCTCTATACGCACCCCGTTCTCTGGGTCGAACAGGTGCACGGTCCCTCGGGCAGCGACGGTCACGTCTTCTCCGGTTCGCATGCGCGCGGCCTCGCCGCCTATGCGCACCCACACGAGCTGGCCTCCCACAAGACGCAACGCCACGTGCTGCTCATGGCCGATCATCTCCACCAGGCTCACCACGCCGGTGATCGTGCCCTGTGGGTCCAAGCTCAGCGCCTCGGGGCGTAGGCCGACGACCACCTTTTCGAGGCCGCGCTCTTCGACGGCGCGCCTGAGGGGAAGGGACAGGGCGACACGGCCGCCGGGAACCGCCGCATAGAAGTTGTCGCCTTGCGCGACCAGACGCCCCCGGAGGATGTTCATGGAGGGGCTGCCGATGAACCCCGCCACGAACGCGTTCGCCGGACGTTCATAGACGGCCTCGGGAGTGTCGAGCTGCTGGAGCACGCCGTCGTTCAAGATCGCGATTCGCTGGCCCATCGTCATCGCCTCGACCTGATCGTGGGTGACGTAGAGGATGGTGATGCCCAGCCGCGTGTGCAGCTCGACGAGTTCGGCGCGCATCTCCACCCGGAGCTGCGCGTCGAGGTTCGACAGAGGCTCGTCCATCAGGAACGCGCGTGGGCGGCGGACGATCGCGCGCGCGAGCGCCACCCGCTGGCGCTGGCCGCCCGAGAGCTGCGCGGGCTTGCGGTCCAGCAGCGGCGTCAGGCGCAGGCTCTCGGCCACCGTGGCCACCAGCTGTCTGCGCTCTGCGACGGGGACCTGGCGCGACCGGAGCGGAAACTCGATGTTGCGGGCGACGCTCAGGTGGGGGTAGAGCGCGTAGCTCTGGAACACCATCGCCACGTCGCGGTCCCTCGGGTCGACGTCGTTCACCACCTGATCGCCTATCCGCACGGTGCCGGATGTAGGGTCCTCGAGCCCGGCCACCAGTCGCAGAGCGGTCGTCTTGCCGCAGCCCGAGGGGCCGAGCAGCACGAGGAGCTCGCCGGCTCGGGCCTCCAAGGTCAGGTCCCTGATTGCCGGCACTGCCCCGTAGCTCTTCGTGACGCCTTCGAGCGCCACGGAGGAGGCCGCGTCGCGTACGAGTGGAATCGCGGCCACGACGCTGTCGGTCACCGGCGTGTAGTCGCCTGTCAAGAGATCAGTCCTACACCGCAGTCAGCACTGCACCGGAATCAGTACCCGCGACCTCGCCGCTCAAAGGATCGGCTCTACACCCGGGCGTTGTAGGCGGAGATCGCCTGATCAGACGTGGCGGCTGCCTGGGCCAGGGCGGCGTCGGGCGCGGCTCCCGAGCCCATCGCGCTGAGGGCGTTGTTGATGGCGTCGGAGACCTGGGGGAAGGCACCGATCACCGCACCGGCCGTGGCGGGGTTCGTGGGGCTCGCGAGCACCGTGTCGTAGGCAACGCGGTATCCGGGAACGGCGTTCCACGCCCGCGTGATCGCGGGCAGCGCGGTGGCGGACTTTCGGACGGGGATGTAGCCGGTGCCGACCGCCCAAGCCGCCTGCTGGGCCGGCTCGTTCAAGAACTTGATGTACTGCCAGGCCGCGTCCTGTCGCTCGGGGGAGGACTTGGAGACCATGTACAGCGCGGCTCCACCCACGAACACGCCGCCGCCAGGGGCCGAGGGAGAAGGAAGCGCCCCTATGCCGAGCTTGCTCTGCGGGTAGGTGTTCAAGACCTCGAGGATCGTGCCGATCGCGGCGGACGTGTCGAACGTCATCGGGGCGATCCGGTTGCTGATCGCCCACAGGTTGTCGTAGGTGGTGTTCGACGTCGGCTGAACCAGCTTGTCATCGAGCATGCCCCCCCACCACTCGAAGATCGACTTGCCCGTCTTGTCATCGAATAAGACCGCCGTCGCCCGGGCGCGCCGGCCGTTTTCGTTGTTCACGAGATCGCCTCCCGCGAGCGCGAGCAGTAGCTCGAACGTCGCGTCGGTGACTTTCAGGCTCATGCCGTACTTTTCTGTGCCCGAGCTCACGATTTTCTGTGCCGCGCTGCGTAGGTCCTCGAGGCTCTTCGGAGGCGAGTTCGGGTCGAGACCGGCGGCGGAGAAGGCGTTCTTGTCGTAGTAGAGGACCTGGGACGAGATGTCGAACGGCAACGCCCATTGAGTGCCTTCGACCTTGAAGAACTCGACGGTGGAGGGTATGTAGTCCGACAGGTCGTAGTGGTCGGCTTCGATCGCGGATTGGGCGGGCACCACGCTCTGGCTGTCGATCAGGAACTGCAGCGCGGTGGTCTGCATCTGGACCACGTCCGGCAGGGTCCCACCTGAGAGGGCGGCCGTGTAGGCGGTGAGGGTGTCCGTGTAGCTGTTCTGGTTCACCAGGTTCACGTGGACGTCGCTCTGTGAGCTGTTGAAGTCGTTCGTGAGGTTCGTGATCGTCGTCTGGTTCGCGGAGCTCATCGAGTGCCACAGGGTGATCTGCACGGGCTTCGAGGATGCTCGCGCGGCCGCCCCGAGGGGGAAGGAGTGAAGCGAGCTCTTCGAGGAGCTGGTGGACGTGCTCGAGGCGCAAGCAGAGAGCAGCACCCCCGACGTCCCCAGCAGGACGAGGCCACCGAGGAAGTCCCTCCGGTTCAATCGCCGGTCACCTATGGGAGCAGTGGAAGAGATGTCCATTTCGTGTTCCCCTCCTCGTCATATCCACGCCACCGTCTTGGATCGCCCCGGTCACAGACGCCATCGGCCGCAGCACGTCGCACTGAGAGCGTACCGAGAAGACCCACGTGGGGTCAGGGACTCTCGGCTGTATCCTTGCGCCATCCTCGGGTCGCACTTGGGCCATGGCTGGGCCACATGAACCTCGTTCAGACACTGCGCAGCACAGGGGCGGTACGAGAGTTCCTTGAAGAGCCCGTGCACGACGAGGTCGTCTACCGCCTGCTCGACACAGCGCGCTTTGCTCCTAGCGGGGGCAATCGCCAAGCGTGGAAGGTGGTGGTGGTGCATGAGCCTTCGACTCGGCGCGAGCTTCGCAACTACTACCTGTCAGGGTGGTACGAGTACCTGGCCCAGGTGTCGGCGGGTCTGTGCCCCTGGGCGCCGATCACCGACGAGGAGGCCGAGCGCCGTGCGCTCGAAAGGGCGGGGGCGATGGCAGCCGAAGCATCTGCCGGGCCGGGTGGTTTCGCCGAGCACCTCGAGGACGTTCCGGTGCTTCTCGTGCTCCTGGCGGACCTGCGCAAGCTTGCCGCTGTGGACCGCGGGCTCGACCGGTACACGCTCCTAGGCGGAGCCTCGGTCTATCCCTTCGCCTGGAGCCTGCTCCTGGCCGCGCGCTCCGAAGGCCTGGGCGGTGTGATGACGACCATGGCGACTCGGCGCGAGCCTGAGGTTCGGGAGCTTCTCGGTGTACCCGACCACTTCGCGGTGGCCGCTCTCATAGCCCTTGGTCGGCCGTTGCACCAGCCCACTCGCTTGAAGAGGTTGCCGGTGGCAGAGTTCGCCACTGTCGACCGTTTCGACGGGCCGCCGCTCGACCACGGCGGGGGTGATCCGCCAGTAGTGGGGTGATCCGCGGCGATACGGCCAGCAGGAGTATCGCCGACAGGAGGACGGCCAGCCAATACGGCCAGCCAGGAAAGTGCTAGCTCATGAGGACCGCATGATGGCAAGGCGAGTACATGTGCTCGAGTTCCGTATCGAGGAACCAGCAACGGTGGTGGCGGAGATGGACCGGATCGGCGAGGCGCACGACGGATGGGTCAACTTGCGGCCTGTGATACCTCCCGAGCAGGAGCCGCCGCCGTCTACCGGGCTCGACGCGCTGTTCTCGACGGCGGTGCACGACGTCCCGATCTGCACCTGGGTGACCGGGAAGTCGAGTCGGCACGGAGTCGAGCCTGACTCGCTCGGCGTGCAGCACTCAGCCGGCACGAAGGCGGTCGCGCACTTGGGCTCGCTCGGTGTGGCTCTCCCTCGAGGTTGGCGCTCCGTGCAGGACCACCCGCGACGGGGTCTGGTTGTGCTTGCACCCGCCGGTACTGGACATGCCGAGGAGCTCGTGTGGCTACTGCAAGCCGGCACGGTGCTGAGCAGCGTCCGCCTCAGCGGACAGTGGCGCGCCGAGATCCACGAGGCCGCCTAGAGCTACGGGTGACGAGGACGGTTCTGCCCCCGCCAGGTCAGACCCCGCCAGGCTGGCCCCTACCGGGTCGGCTCCTACCAGTTCCGATCCCACCAGGTCGGCCCCCACCGGCTGCGTCTGCCGTGAGTCGGCTCCTTGTGAGTCGGCTCCCAGGGTGATCGCTGCCAGCTGGACGGACCCCAGGGGCTCGACGAGCGGCCTGGCGTCGGGGTCGGGGCGCAACATGCCCCGAGAGACCCAGTTCCGCTGGTCAGCCCAGACCACGATCGGCGGCAGGATCACGAGGGCGCTGACGAGGGCGATGATGACGTTGAAGGCCACGACCTCGCCGAAGCCCGACAGGATCGTCATCGATGACGTCGCCATGACGGCCACACCTGTGATCGCGGTGAGGCCCGACACGATGAAAGCGCGTCCTGTGCGAGCCGACGTGCTGTTGAAGGCTGCTCGGGGCTCGAGCCCCCTGCTGCGCTCCTCGATGTAGCGCAGCAACATCAGCGAGGTGAACTCGGTGCAGACTGCGACCACCAACGGTCCGCCGACCGCGGTGGCCGGGCTCAGCCGGATGCTCAAGGCGTAGGCGACGAGGTTCGCGAGCCCGACGGCGATCAGCACCGGCACCATGGACAGCAGCGCTCTCACGAAGCTGCGCAACCGGATGGTGAGCCACACCATGACGAAGATGATGGCCAGGTAGGTGAGCAGTGCCCGGTGTCGTTGGATGTCCTGGAGCAAGCCGGCTCCGACCTCGGCGATGCCGCCGGCCCTGATGTCGATGCCGACCGGCGGGCGCTGCGCGTTGACGGTGTCAACTGCTGCCTGCATCGCGTTCAGGTCCGAAGTCTTCGAGATGAACAGCAAGTCGAGAGCTCGACCACCGTCTGCGAACAACAGCCGCTGCATCGCGGGCGGCTCCTTGGCGTAAACGGCGAGAACGTCGGAGACTTTCGGGGGGATCGCGGCGGCGCCAGGTGTGGCTGTCAGGTCCGCTGCAGCTGAGACCAGGCTCATCGCGGGCTGAAGGGTGGCGGAGTCAAGCCGGGCGACGCGGTTCTCGAACTGGTCGATGTAGGCGATGCCTTGGTTCGTCATGACGCCGGGTCCGCTTATGAGGACGTTGAGCTGTCCACCGGCTTTGGCATTCCGCTCGAGCGCGTGGATGTCGTGGATGACAGACGACCGCTGGTTGATCCATTGCACGGGGTTCGTCTGGATGACGAGCTTTCCCTCGACGACAAGGCCACCGGCGAACACGGCGACGCTGGCGAGGGCCAGCGGGATAGCGCACTGCCGGGGCAGCGATCCCAGCCGGACGGCGATCCGGCTGAGCGACGCTTGGCTGAAGTCACGCTTCTTCGGGCGTGCTCTCGTCGGTGACTTGTGCTCGCGGATGCCGAGCACGGCCAATGAGCTGACGATGGTGCACAGGCAGATGACGGCCACCCCTATAGCGAGCATGAGCCCGAATTGACGGATCATCGGCACGGCTGAGAACTGCAGGGCCAAGAACGCGAAGACGGCGTCGAACGTGACGACCAGCAAGGCCGGGCACAGATTGCGCGCTGTGGCCTGGATCGGGTGCGCGACACGGTCCAAGACGACCTCTTCCTCCACACGCGAGTGCATCTGGATCGCATAGTCGATGCCGATACCGAGCATGATGGGCAGGGCGGAGATGGTTGCCAGCGTGAGCGGGACGTGCAGGTAGGCGACCAGGCCGAACGCCCAGATCAGCCCTATGGTGACGATGCCGAACGGCAGAAGCCGCCACCTCACGTTGAACAACAGGACGAGGATCGCCACCATGAGCAAAGCTGCGATCGCCGTCAACCGCAGCATGCCACCGCGCAGGTAGTCGTTCAGGGCCTTCAAGAAGGACGGGCTCCCCGTAGTGATCACAGTGGCACCCTGGAAGTGGGCGCCGGACATGATTGCAGTGACCGTGCTCGCCGTGCGGCTCTCTTGTTCGATCGACAAGTTACCGGCGAGACGCACGTACATGACCGCGTGGGTCTGGTTCACGAAGTACTGGTTCGCGCCGGAATAGAACTCCCCGTTGGTCCCGTACAGCAAGAAGTGGTCCCATTGTGTGTTGCCGATGACACGGTCGTCGACGGGTAGGGCGGCGAGCCGTGCCAGGTCCTGCGCGCCGACACGTTGCCTGATCGCTGTGCTCGTCGCGGACTGCGGCGCCGCGAGCGCGGCGACCTGCATCTGCCCGACCAGGCTCTGGGTGACGTCGCCGTTGGGGCTGGCGAGCGTGTTCTGGATGAATTCGAGAATGGTGAGCGGTGTGATGACCGCGAGGACGTCGTGCACCGCGTCGAGCTGCCGGGTGACCTTGCGCAGTTTGGCGAGGTTCGCCGAAGCCAACAGGTCCTCGACCGTGTGCCCGGAGCTCATGGTGAACATCGACACCATGTCGTCTCCGCCGAACGCCCGCTGGTAAATGGCGTTGTCCTTGTAGGCGGTGTCGGTCCGGTTCAGGTAGCTGGCGTTGTCGGTCTTGAACCGCAGCTGCCCGATCCCGACGCCGAGACCGATCGTCAGCGCCAGGCCGACCAGCGTGACGATCCGGACGTGCCTTCCCGCGTTGAGACCGAGCCAGGACCAGAAAGCTCTCACCAGCCCCCGCCCCCTCTCCTCGCCGCCACCCCCCGTACCGGGACAAGGCCCTTTCAAAGTGCCGGCGGACAGCTTGCGAGCCGACAGTGTCCCCGCGCACCGTCCGATAGAAGAGTGGCTAGCCAAACGTTAGCTTGGCCAACGTGGCTCGACGAACACCGCGTGGTTCGACGAGCGCCCCGTTCAGGTCATGGGCAGCCGGTCGTGGAGGTAGTCGTCGTAAGCGCTGAGGTCCAGCAGACCGTGGCCCGAGTACGAGAAGAGGATCACCTTCTCCTCGCCGGATTCCTTGGCAGCCAAGGCCTCGTCTATCACAGCGCGGATCGCGTGGGCTGTCTCGGGCGCCGGGATCGTGCCCTCGATACGAGCGAACTGCACGGCGGCGTCGAACACCGTTCCCTGCGGGTACGCCGAGGCCCGTATGCGTCCGTGCTTGACCAGGTTGCAGATGATGGGAGCGTCGCCGTGGTAGCGCAGCCCACCGGCATGGATCGAAGGCGGGATGAAGTCGTGCCCGAGCGTGTACATGGCGAGCAACGGGGTCATTCCGGCGGTGTCGCCGAAGTCGTATTCGAAGCGCCCCTCGGTGAGGGTGGGGCACGACGACGGCTCGACGGCCAGAAGCTCGACACCGCTGTCAGGCACGTACGGCAGGGAGATGCCGCCGAAGTTCGACCCTCCACCGCAGCAGCCGATCACGATGCCAGGTCGTTCCTCCCCGGCCAGCGCGAGCTGCTCCTTGGCCTCGAGGCCGATCACGGTCTGGTGCAGGAGCACGTGGTTCAACACCGAGCCGAGTGAGTAATGGGAGTCCTCGCGGGGGGCCGCGTCACGTACCGCGTCGCTGATGGCGCTGCCTAGCGAACCCGGATGCCCAGGTTCGTCGACGGGGGACGGCTCCACGTCGGCGCCCCACACCTCCATCATCACCCTGCGGTAGGGCTTTTGCTCGAACGAGGCTCGCACCATGTAGACCTTGCACTCGAGCCCGAACCGAGAGCATGCGAACGCGAGAGCGCTGCCCCACTGACCGGCACCGGTCTCGGTCGCCAGGCGCGCGGTCCCCTCCGTCTTGTTGTAGAAGGCCTGGGGCACGGCCGTGTTCGGCTTGTGGGAGCCCGCGGGGGACACCGACTCGTCCTTGTAGTAGATGCGAGCCGGGGTTCCTAGAGCCTGCTCAAGGCGCTGTGCGCGTACGAGGGGGGTAGGACGCCACGCCCGCAGCACGTCGAGCACCTCTCCGGGGATGTCGACCCACGGCGCGGTCGTCACCTCCTGCTCGATCAGCGCCATCGCGAACAGGGGGGCCAAGTCGTCGGGACCGACCGGCTCTCGCGTCACCGGGTGAAGCGGCGGCTGAAGTGGGGTGGGGAGATGCGGCACGACGTTGAACCATGCCTGGGGAAGGCGATCATCTGGGAGGATCCAGCGCATCGGTGGCTCCTTCTGCCTCTATTGCTTTCCTGCTGCGTGACTTGCAGTTTGACTCTGGTTCGGACGTTCCTGGCTCGGTTCAGAGGCTCCTGAGGAGATCCAGATGTTCCTGGTGCTTGGTTCGTGGTGCCTAAGACATGGGCCGAAGACAGACCGCCGCGCCAGAAAGAGAATCTGCCGCCCTGCGACAAAGGTCGTTCGGCCGCCGCCGTCTTGCAGGTCTGCCAACATTACCCGGTGAGCGCGCCGGCAGTGGGGGGGACCTGGGTTACGGACCTGGACGGGGTCGTGTGGCTAGCAGAGCGACCGATCCCTGGTTCGGCCGAGGCGGTCACCCGGCTGCGGGGTGCGGGCATCAGGGTCCTCTTCGTCACGAACAACGCTGCTCCCACGGTCGAACAGCTACTCGAGCGCCTCGCGATTGCTGGGATCACGGCCCAGGAGGAGGACCTGATCACCTCGGCACAGGCGGCCGCGGCGATGCTGGATCCCGGTAGCACGGCCGTCGTTTGCGCTGACGAAGGAGTGATCGAGGCGTTGACTAGACGGGGGGTGCGGGTCGTAGCCGAAGGGCCAGCGGATGCCGTGGTCGTGTCCTGGACACGGCACTTCGACTTCGACCGGCTGGCCACGGCCGCCACGGCGGTACGCGCGGGGGCGCGCTTCATCGGAACGAACGAGGACGCTACGCACCCGACGCCCGGAGGGTTCTTGCCCGGCTCTGGGGCGATCCTGGCGGCAGTGGCAACCGCCGCGCAGGCGACACCGGAGGTGGCCGGCAAGCCGCATGGGCCGCTCGTGTCGTTGCTGCGGGAACGAGCCACGGACATCTCGATGGTGGTGGGGGACAGGCCCTCCACGGATGGCTTGCTCGCGCGCCGGCTCGGCGTGCCTTTTGCTCTCGTCCGAACAGGCGTGACCCGAGATGGGCGCGAGCCAATGGTCGTAGAGCCCGACGAAGAGGCGCCGGATCTGGCCGGGTTGGTGAAGCGGATCCTCGTGCGGTAGTTCGGGTGAGGATGCCGGGGGGCTCTTGCTGATCGGCGTGACGCGCCGTACGTTGTTCGCATGTCACAGATCGACGGACTCAAGCGGTATGTAGAAGCCGCGCTCGCGCTAGGACAGATCACCCGTGCACGTGCAGAAGAGCTGGTACACGACCTGATCCAGGCAGGAGCCATCGAAGACGTCCGCGCACAGGAGTGGGTCGAGGACCTCGTGTCGACCAGCCGGGAGCGATCCGAGGCGTTCATCTGGGCCGTGCGCAACGAAGTGCGCTCGCAGTTGTCCGAGGCCGGGATCACGAGCTTCGAGGAGCTGGCAGAGCGGGTCGAACGCATCGTTGCGCGAGGCCAAGCCGCGGCACGAAAGGCTACCGAGGGGGCTTCTCGGCGTGAGGCAGCCCCGAAGAAGCGACCCGCCAAGAAGAAGGTCACCGCCAAGAAGGCTCCACTGAAGAAGAAGGCCGCAGCCAAACGAGCAGTTGCTAAGAAAAAGGCTGTCGCGAAGAGCGCTCCGCTGAAAAAGAAGGCCGTGGCCAAACGAGCGGCTGCCAAGAAAAAGGCTTTCGCGAAGAGCGCTCCACTGAAGAAGAAGGCCGTGGCCAAACGAGCGGCTGCCAAGAAGGCCGTATTCGCGCGAAAGGCCCACGCCTGAGAAACTCGCCGCCGCGACGGCGGCTAGACGCCGAGCTCGTCCGGCGCGGCCTCGCCCCGTCCCGCCATCAGGCAGTGGAGCTCGTCGAACGTGGCCTGGTGCTGGTCCGGGGCACGGTGGCAGGTACACCTGCTCGACTCGTGGCAGAGGCCGAACCGATCGTCGTCGAGTCGAAGATCCGTAGTTTCGTGTCCCGAGGCGGGGACAAGCTTGACGCCGCGCTGGAGCGCTTCGCGATCACGATCGACGGTAAGCGCTGTCTCGACGCCGGAGCGTCTACCGGGGGTTTCACAGATTGCCTTTTGCGGCGCGGTGCCGCCCACGTCGTCGCGGTCGACGTCGCTCATGGAATGCTGCATCCCCGGCTACGTGACGACCCGAAGGTGAAGGTGCTCGAGCGCACGAACCTGCGATATCTCGACCTTGGTACGACAGGGAACATCCGCTTCGATGTCGTGGTGGCCGACCTGTCCTTCATCTCGCTCACCGTCGTCGTCGGCGTGCTTGCGCAGGAGCTCCCGGTGCCGGGCGCGGATCTGGTGCTGCTGGTGAAACCACAATTCGAGGTGGGCAAGGTGGTGGCGAGGCGTGGCCGAGGGGTTGTGAAGGACCCCACTGAGCGTCGTGCCGCGCTCGAGCGGGTAGCGTCCGCGCTGGTCCAGTGTGGAGCGAGCATCATGGGCGCCATGGCATCGCCTCTGCTCGGTCCCGCGGGCAACGCCGAGTACCTCCTGCATGCGCGGGCGCTTGTCGGAGCGCCTCGGGGAACAAGCGCCATACCGCGGGGGATTCTCGACGCGGCGATAGCTGGCTTCCCGGACATCGGTCCCGATACCGTCGCGAGGTTCGACAGCGATGAACCGCATTTGAGCGAAGCAGGCCGGACGTCGAGCGAGGACCGGTAGAGGCCCGATGGTTGCCGTAGCCTTCGTAGTGCACCCCGGTCGTCCTGAGGCTGCGGAGATCGCAGCACACGCGAGTGACTGGCTGTTGTCACGGGGCCACACGATCGAGAGCATCGTGAGCGATGTAGCCCACACCCACGAGGAGACCTACAGGCCGATGGTGGGGCGGCCCCGCGATGCTCCCAGCGTGCTGAACAGCGCGCCCATCGACCTGGTGGTGAGCCTCGGGGGGGACGGGACAATGCTGCGGACGGTGGCTGCCACGGTCTCTCGGGGTGTGCCGGTGCTAGGGGTGAACCTCGGCCACCTGGGCTATCTCACGGAGGTGGATCCGGGCGCGCTGGATAGCGCCTTGGAACGCTTCATCGCCGGGGACTACGAGATAGAGGAGCGCATGACCCTCGACGTGCACCTGGAGCGTTCCCGGGCGGACAGGAGCACCGACGAGCAAGGGGCGTCGTATGTGCAGCCGTCGTACATAGTCCTGAACGAGGCGGTCGTCGAGAAGACGGAGCCGGGGCACACGATCCGGGTTGCCGCCACCGTTGCCGGGAAACCCTTGGTCATGTACGTGGCCGACGGGTTGCTGGTAGGCACGCCTACAGGCTCAACCGCATACAACCTGTCGGTTCGCGGGCCCATCGTCAGCCCCCAGCTCCGAGCGATCATTGTCACCCCGATCTCTCCCCACATGCTGTTCGACCGCCCACTTGTGCTCGCCCCCGACGAATGGTTGCGCTTGGAGCTCGCCGAGCCCCGGAGCGCGCTCGTGGTGCTGGACGGCCGGTCCATCGGCAGGCTGGAACCTGGCGACGCCGTGGTGTGTCGCGCAGGCGAGGCCCCGGCACGACTGGTCACCTTCGGCCCGCGAGACTTCCATACGATCCTGAGGGCTCGGTTCCACCTGGGCGAGTGAAGGCCGCCAGGTGGCGGACGCCGAGCATCGCCGGATACTGCGTGTCATCGAGCGCGCCGCTGGTCGCGAGCGGTTCCACCGATCATCGACGAAGGTTCGCTACGGTACACTGGTGCTCCGGTGGTGCCGAGCGTGACAAAGTACGTATTCGTCACCGGAGGCGTGTCTTCCTCTCTCGGCAAAGGCCTTACCGCCTCCTCGCTCGGCCGTCTGCTCAAGTGCCGCGGGCTACGGGTGACGATGATCAAGCTCGACCCGTACATCAACGTGGACCCGGGCACGCTGAACCCGTTCGAGCACGGCGAGGTGTTCGTGACGGAGGACGGCGGCGAGACCGACCTGGACCTCGGTCACTACGAGCGGTTCATCGATGAGAATCTCCACAGGGACTCGAACGGCACCACCGGATCGATCTACTCAGCGGTGATAGCCAAGGAGCGGCGCGGCGACTACCTGGGAAAGACCGTGCAGGTCATCCCGCACGTGACCGACGAGATCAAAGAGCGCGTGATGTGCCTGGCCTCGGACGAGATCGACGTGGTCATAGTCGAGGTAGGGGGCACGGTCGGCGACATCGAGATCGTCCCGTTCCTCGAGGCCATTCGGCAGTTCCGCCAGGATGTCGGCCGTGACAACGTCTGCTACGTGCACCTGACCCTCGTGCCGTACCTGGCGCCCTCGGGGGAGCAGAAGACGAAGCCCACGCAGCACTCGGTCACCCAGTTGCGCAGCCGAGGCGTTCAGCCCGACGTCATAGTCTGTCGGTCCGACCAACCAATCTCCGACGCTCTCAAGCGCAAGATTTCGTTGTTGTGCGACGTGCGCAGCGAGGCCGTGATCTCTGCGGTCGACGCCCCGAGCATCTACGAGATCCCTCTCGTCCTGCACGACGAGGGTATGGACCGCGTCGTGTGCGAGACCCTCGCCATCGACGAGGCGTTGCATCCGATCGACTTGTCGCGATGGGAACACGTCGTCTCCCAGGTGATGGCGACCGAGCGTACGGTCCGGATCGGCGTCGTAGGCAAGTACGTCAACCTGCCCGACGCGTATCTGTCGGTGGTGGAGGCCTTGCATCACGCCGGCTTCTACCACGCGACGAACGTCGAGGTGGACTGGATCCAGGCCGAGCAGATTCCCGACCTCTTGGCCATGGACCGCCTCTCCCAGCTCGACGGCATGGTCATCCCCGGGGGCTTCGGCGAGCGCGGCATCGACGGCAAGGTCGCGGCCGCCAGGTACGCGCGCGAGCACGACATCCCTTGCCTGGGACTGTGCCTAGGTCTACAGGTGATGGTCATCGACGTGGCGCGTCATCTCGCCGGGCTGACAGGTGCCAACTCGCGCGAGTTCGACAGCGTGACCCCCTACCCGGTGATCGACCTCATGGAGGACCAGCAGAACGTGGTCGACAAGGGTGGGACGATGCGACTCGGGTCGTACGTGGCCCAACTCGTCCCTGGTTCTCGGGTGGCCGAGGCGTACGGAGCCACCGTCGTCTCAGAGCGCCACCGCCACCGTTACGAGGTCAACCCCCGTTTTCGCGCTCGTCTCGAAGAGGCCGGCCTGGTGTGCTCGGGGACGTCGCCGGACGGGCGTCTGGTGGAGTTCGTCGAGCTGCCGGGGCACCCCTTCTGGATCGGCACGCAGGCGCACCCGGAATTCAAGAGCCGACCTGATCGGCCTCACCCGTTGTTCCGCGAGCTCGTTTCGGCCGCGGTCGTACGCGCCGAGGGCCGTCTACCGCGCCTCATAGCAGTCGACGCCGACCTCGGCGCCGTCTCCTGACGGCGGGGCGTGGGACCGGACAGACCCAGTCGAGGGTAGGAGCAGGCGCACGAGCGGCACCACCGCCACCTCCGCAGCGAAGAGCCCGAAGGGTTTTCGTCACCTCGGTGACGTGACCTGCTTCGAAGGTTGGCGCATATCGGTGGTGAAGGCGCACTTCGAGGCACCCGACGGCACGAAGTTCACGCGCGATGTGGTGCGCCATCCCGGGGCGGTGGCGGTCGTCGCTGTCACCGAGGACCGTCGAGCATTGCTGGTTCGTCAGTACAGAGGTCCGATCGACCGGGAGCTGCTGGAGATTCCGGCGGGGACTCGCGACGTCGACGGCGAGTCACCCGAGGATACGGCGCGCCGTGAGCTGATCGAGGAAGCCGGTGTGCGCGCCCGCGATCTCCGCCTGCTCGCCAGGGTGCTGAACAGTCCCGGTTTCTGTGACGAGGAGACGTTCCTGTTCTTGGCTACCGGCCTCGAGCCCGCCCACTCACCACGACCCGAAGAGCACGGGGAAGAAGAGCGCTTCTTGGAGGTGGTCGAGGTGTCCTTCGATGAGGTGGATTCGATGATCGCCTCGGGTCGGTTGATCGACGCCCAGACTGTGCTCGGTCTCCTGCTCGCGCGCGACGCGCTGGGAGCAACCGCACGTTGAGCACCAGCGTCGGTGCCGCCAAAGGCTCCGTAGCTGACTGCCCGAGGGTTCTGAGCACGAGCGGCGAGGAATACCTGACTTGGCTGGCGGTCGAGCAGGGGAGGTCGCGCAACACGGTGGTCTCGTATCGCCGTGACCTGCTCGCGTACGAGTCGTTCCTGGCATCTCGACGAAGCGTGGTCGAAACCGCCGACATGGACCTGGTCGAGGAGCATCTAGCCGAGAGACGAGGTGCGGGCCTGGCGCCCGCATCCGTCGCTCGAGCGCTCGCGGCTATCCGCGGGTTGCACCGGTTCTGCCTGGAGGAGGGGCGGGCGACATCGGACCCGACCACCGACGTCAACCGGCCCCGGCAGGGGCTTCGCCTGCCCAAGGCTCTGGACGAGGACGAGGTCTGCCGCCTGCTCGACGCCTGTGCCGGGGAGGACGCCTTCGCACGACGGGACAGGGCGATGCTCGAGGTGCTCTACGGCACCGGAATGCGGGTGTCGGAGCTGGCCGCTCTGTCCCTCTCGGATCTGGGCTCCGACACGGGCCTCGTGCGGGTCCTGGGGAAGGGGGGCAAGGAGCGGCTCGTGCCGCTCGGCCGTTGCGCGCGTCGCGCGCTCGAAGACTGGCTGGGGCCGAGGGGAAGGCCGGAGTTCGAGCCCAGACGTTGGGCACGCCGAGGCGATGCCGAGGCGGTCTTCTTGAATGCACGCGGCGGTCGTCTCACGAGGCAGGGGATCTGGGGGGTGTTGAAGAAACGAGCGACCTCGGTGAACCTCGCGGGCCGAGTGCATCCGCATGTGCTGCGTCATTCGTGCGCCACCCACATGCTCGCCCACGGCGCCGACATTCGGGTGGTTCAGGAGCTCCTGGGACACGTGTCGGTTGCCACCACCCAGATCTACACGCGGGTCTCCCCCGAACACCTGCGCCGGGTGTACGAAGAGGCCCATCCGCGCGCCGGGCGGCGGGTCGCGCACTAAAGTTCGCTACGTGCCCGGGGAAGCCTTCATGGTCGACTACCGCGCCCTCCTCGACGAGGAGCGCAAGGATCTTCTGGCCAAGCTCGAGGAGCTGGGCGTGGGTAGCGGACGGATGAATTACGACCCCAACTTCGCTGACTCGAGCCAGGTGACCGCGGAGCGTGGTGAAGCGGAGGCCCTGGCGGGCAGCCTGCAGGAGGCCCTGGAGCAGGTGGAGAACGCCCTGAGGAAGCTCGAGAGCGGGACGTACGGGGTGTGCGAGGACTGCGGGCAGGCCATCGACCCTCTGCGTCTGGAGGCGAAGCCGGCGGCGCTCTACTGCATCAACTGCGTGTCCAAGCACTGAGCCTTCGAGAACCTACGGGGGCGCGCCGATGAGTTACGGCTGGGGCTCCCCGGCGCCACAGCCGCGCGGGCGGAGAATCGAGCCGCGCACGGCAATCTGGGTGATCGCCGGGCTGGCGGTGCTGGCGGTGCTGGTGCGAACACATCACTTGAGCACCATCGACGTCGTCATGCTCTGCGCGTTGATTCCGTCGGTGATCTTGCACGAGGTGTCACACGGTGCAGTAGCCCTCGCATTCGGCGACGACACGGCCAAACGTGCGGGGCGACTGACTCTGAACCCGATCCGTCACATCGATCTGTTCGGGACGATCATCCTCCCGGTCCTGCTGGTTCTGAGCGGGGTGGGTGCCTTCGGGTACGCGAAACCAGTTCCAGTCAACGTGACGCGGCTACGACACCCCCGCAACGAAGGCGTCGTGGTCTCTCTGGTAGGACCGGCAGTGAACTTGCTCCTGGCCCTGGTGTTCGGACTGGTGTATGTGCACATGGTGCCCATGTCGATAAAGGAGCCGGTGTTGGTAACGGGCGATCTCTCGTTGCAACCGACATGGGCTCAGCTGATCTTCTTCGCGGGATACATCAACGTGATCCTCGCTGTGTTCAACTTGATCCCGCTGCCGCCGCTCGACGGGTCGGCTGTCGTCGAGCGTCTGCTGCCTCGTCATTTGCTGCCGGGCTACTACCGCATCCGGCCTTTCACGCTCTTCTTGCCGCTGATCGTGATCCTTCTGTTCCCGCAGGCGTTGAACGACGTCTTCCAGCCCGCGCTGCGCGAATGGGCGCGGGTGGTAGGGCTCTGAATGGGGTTCGCCGAACGTGACGGGCGGTGCGGTCCGCTCAGGCGGTGAAGCCGCCGGGAGGTACGAGCAAGCCGACGGCGCGCATCGCCCGGTCGAGAGTGGCCCGGGCGACGGCCCTCGCCTTCGCTGCACCGTTTGCGAGCACAGCCTCGACATGGCGGGGATCTGCGGCAAGCTCGAGATGCCGTTCGCGCACCGGGCGAAGCAGCTCCACGAGGGCCTCTGACACGTCGCGCTTGAGCTGGCTGTAGCTCGAATAACCAGAGGCCAGTTCCGCGGGGTCCCCGCCTCTTGCCGCTGCCAACAGCTCGAGGAGGTTGGACACCCCGGGTTTGGTGAGCGGCTCGTAGACCACGGCGGTTCCCGCGTCGGTGACCGCCCGGCGGAGCTTGCGGTCGATGTCATCTGGCGGATCGAGCACGCCGATCGTTCCCAGAGGAGAGCTCAGCGACTTGGACATCTTCTTCGTCGGCTCCTGGAGGTCCATCACCCGGGCGGCCAACTCGGGCACCGCGAGCTCCGGAACCACGAAGGTCTCGCCGTAGTGGTGGTTGAAGCGAGTGGCGAGGGTGCGGGTCAGCTCCAGGTGCTGGCGCTGGTCCTCGCCCACCGGTACGCGCTGCGCGTCGTAGAGCAGGATGTCGGCCGCCTGGAGGACCGGGTACGTGAACAGCCCTGCTCGCACGCTCTCGTTCTCCCCGCCCTTCTCCTTGAACTGGGTCATCCTCCGCAGCTCGCCGAAGGTGGCGGTGCACTCGAGCAGCCAGGTCAGGCGCGGGTGCTCCGGCACGTGGCTCTGGACGAAGAGCGTGCACACCGACGGGTCGAGCCCTACGGCCATGAGGTTCATAGCGGTCTCCAGGGTCCTTGCGGCCAGGAGGGCGGGGTCGTGGTCCTGGGCCAGCGCGTGGAGATCCACCACGCAGAAGAAGGCCTCGTGGTGGTGTTGGTCGGAGACCCACGTGCGAAAAGCGCCCAAATAGTTGCCGAGGTGCACGTCGCCGCTCGGCTGGACTCCCGACAGCACCCTGGACATCGGGTGCCATCGTACGGGAAGCCGGCGTCGGTCCTGATCCTTGGGGATGCACGGCACAGCGAAACCCAGCCGGTATCGTCGTTTTCGTGGTTGCCCATGTCTGCACGCCCGTCTTCGAGGGTCCGTTCGACGTGCTCGTGCGGCTGCTCTCGGAGCACCGGTTGGATGTCTGTGACGTGCCGGTGGCCCCTGTGGTGGACGCCTTCATCGCAGAGATGTCGGCGGCCCCGTCGTTCGACCTGGAGACCACGACCGAGTTCCTCGTGATAGGCGCTGTTCTGGTGGAGCTCAAGTCGAGGAGGCTCCTGCCCGCTGCCGAGCAGGACGAGGACGACGAGGAGCTTCTGTCGGGCTACGAGGAGCGGGATCGGCTGCTGGCGCGGTTGCTCGAGCTCCAGGCCTACGCAGGGGCAGCCGACCGTTTCGTCACGATGATGGAAGCTGCCGCCCGCTCGGTCCCGCGTATCACGGGGCTCGAGGAGCGCTTTCGGGACCTGGCACCCGACCTGCTCGTCGGCATCACCGCAGCTCGCCTCGCGGCGGCCTACCTGCAGGCTGTTGCCCAAGCGCCAGCCGAGACTCTCGACCTTTCGCACGTCACGGTCGAGGCGGTGACTGTCTCGGAGGCAGTCGCAGAGCTGGAGGAACGCCTGCCGGTCGAGCACAGCATGACGTTCCGTGAACTGAGCGCCGCCTGCACCACGAGGATGCAGGTCATCGTCCGCTTCCTGGCCTTGCTGGAGCTGTGCAAGCGAGGCCGGGTGGTGCTGGACCAAGGCGAGACCTTCGGGGACCTCGTGGTCACCTGGATCGGTGGCGAGGGGGTGCTCGCTTCGGTGGGCGCTGCGGACGCTGTCGAGGAGTACGAAGGCTGAGTGGAGCTGTCCGAGGAGCACCGGGCCCTCGAGGCCGTGTTGCTCTCAGCCATGGAGCCGCTCCCGCCGACGCTCTTGGCAGAGCTTCTCGAGGTACCGACCGAGCGTGTAGAGGCGCTGTGCGACGAGCTCGCTCGCGGATATGAGGCTGAAGGACGCGGATTCGTCCTGACGCGCGTGGCCGGCGGATATCGGTACCAGACACATCCCGAGATGGCACCGTTCGTGGAGCGCTACGCCATGGAGGGTGTGTCCTCGCGGCTGTCCTCGGCAGCTCTGGAGACGCTCGCGATCGTCGCCTACCGCCAGCCTGTGTCTCGTGGCCAGATCTCGGCGTTGCGCGGGGTCAACGTGGACGGTGTGGTGCGACTGCTCGAGCAGCGTGGCTACATCGTCGCCGTGGGCCAGGCTCCGGGACCCGGCCAGCCGATCCTCTACGGCACCACACCCGCCTTCTTGGAGAAGCTGGGGATCGACAATCTCGGCCAGCTGCCTCGGGCAGGCGACCTCTTGCCGGGACCTGAAGCCATGGAGGAGCTGGAGGAGCGTTTCCGGCCCGCCGCCGAGTCCGATGGAGCCGACGCCTGACCGACGCCATCTGACCGACGCGGCTCTCCCGAAACGTTTCCGCGGAAACGTCACGGAAGGTCCCAAAGCCGAGGTCGGTTCAGATTCCTAGGTCACCCTTGGTGAGACTGCGCTGGACCGATCCGCCTGGAGACCCCTCCGGGCTTACGCTGTCGAGAAGTGGCTAGAGGGCTCGAGGGCTGCGACGACCAAGGCGACGACCAAGGCGAGGAACCCTGCGAGGAGCCCTCGGAGAGGCTCCAGAAGGTGCTGGCCCGCGCAGGATTCGGCAGCCGGCGTGCCTGCGAGGAGCTCATCTCAGCCGGGCGAGTCAGGGTCAACGGAGAGCTCGCCACGCTAGGGCAGCGCGTGAACGTGACCAGCGACAGCATCGCCGTCGACGGCGTGAGGATCGGGGTGCTCCCCGGGCTCGTCCACTACCTCCTGAACAAGCCACGAGGCGTGATGACCACGGCTGACGACCCGCAGGGCCGCCCTACGGTCACCGAGCTCGTACCGGACGATCCGCGGGTGTTCCCCGTGGGCCGGCTGGACGCGGATAGCGAGGGCCTGCTGTTCCTGACGAACGACGGGGAACTTGCCCAACGTCTCACCCATCCGTCCTTCGGGGTGGAAAAGGAGTACCTGGCCCAGGTGGAGGGCGTTCCTGGTAGGGCGGCCCTCCGTCTTCTTCGCAACGGGGTGGAGCTCGAGGACGGCCTGAGCGCGCCGGCGAAGGTGGGCGTCGTGGGCGACGCCCGCGACGGCGTGCTGCGGATCGTGGTCCACGAGGGGCGCAACCGCCAGGTACGGCGTATGTGCGAGGCCGTCGGCCACCCCGTTCGACGCCTGGTTCGCGTGCGCGTGGGACCGATCGCGCTTCGCGACCTCGGGCCTGGAGCCTGGAGAGAGCTCTCCGCAAAGGAGGTGCGCTCCTTGAGCGAGGCGGCAGCGAGGCGGCGTCCCGGCAGCGACCGGGGCGACGTCCGGGGTGATCGGTAGCATTCGGAGCCGTGCCTCTCGTTGTGCGAGCCCTTCGCGGCGCGACGACCGTCGACGCTGACGTGCCGGAGCAGATCTCGAGTCGCATCACCGAGCTGCTCACCACGATGCTCGAGCAGAACGGGCTGAGCCACGACGATCTCATAAGCATCATGTTCACCGCGACGGGTGACCTAGTCTCGATGTTTCCCGCCGCGGCCGCACGCGTCATGGGATTGGGCGACGTTCCGTTGATCTGTGCCCGGGAGCTAGACGTCGTGGGATCGATCCCACGGTGCTTGCGCGTCCTGGTGCATGTCATGACGGACAGGGCGCGCGACGAGCTTCACCACGTCTACCTCGAAGGAGCACGGGGGCTGCGCGATGACCTCCCCGAGTGAGCCACCTCCATCGGGTGCTTCCAGGCGTGCGGCGGTGATCGGCACGGGCCTGATCGGCGGGTCGATCGGAATGGCACTTCGTGCTCGTGGCTGGCATGTGACGGGCCGTGACATCGAGCCGGAACACGCCAGGCGCGCCCTTTCATTGGGTGCGCTCGACGTCGTCGGGGACGATCCCGAAGCGGAGGTCGTCTTCGTGGCGACGCCGCTCGAATCCGTCGCCAGGGAGGCGAGCGCGGCCCTGACCAGAGGGCGGCGCCCGGATTTGGTGGTAACCGACGTGGCCGGAGTGAAGGGTCCGGTGTCAGAAGCCGTCGACCACCCCAGGTTCGTCGGAGGGCACCCGATGGCTGGCTCGGAGCAGGCGGGTGTCGACGGCGCTGACCCTGAGCTGTTCGTCGGCGCGACGTGGGTCCTGACCCCGACCGACAACACCGACCCGGCTACATACGCCCGCCTGAGGGCGGTGGTCGGGTCCATGGGAGCCGAAGTCGTGGCACTCTCCCCGGCACAGCACGACACGTTGGTCGCGGTGGTGTCGCATGTTCCGCATCTCACCGCGGCAACTCTCATGAACCTCGCTGACCGGGTGTCCGAGCAGCACGCGGCGCTGCTGCGCCTCGCTGCAGGAGGGTTCAGGGACATGACCCGGGTGGCCGCGGGGCAGCCGGCCATCTGGCCCGGTGTCTGCGCCGAGAATTCCATGGCCATCGTCGCGACTCTCGACGCGCTGCTCGTGGATCTCGCCGCGATGCGCGACCGCGTGTCGGAGCAGGATCGTGAGGGGCTGCTCGCCGCTCTGGAGCGTGCGGCGCAGGCACGCCGCTCGCTTCCCAGCGCTGGAGCTCGACCGGAGCGTCTCGCCGAGCTGCGAGTGCCCGTGCCCGACCGGCCGGGAGTGCTCGCGGAGATCACGACGCTCGCGGGCGACCTGGGCGTCAACATCGCCGACCTGGAGATCGCCCACAGCGCGGAAGGTGACCGAGGGGTGCTCGTGCTTGTGGTCGACGCGGATGGCGCCGATCGGTTGAGCGAAGCTCTGACAGCGAAGGGCTTTCACTGGACCGCCGGCCGTCTCACATGAGCAGGCATGGCGGCACCGCGTTCGCCATCGAAGGCGGCCGGCCTTTCACCGGTCGCGTGGAGGTGCCGGGGGACAAGTCCATCTCGCACCGGGCGGTGATTCTCGGCGCCTTGGCCGACGGCGTTTCGGTGGTACGGGGGCGCTCGGACGGCGAAGACGTCCGGCACACCGAAGAAGCCGCACGATGCATGGGTGCACACGTCGAGGGGGAGCACATCTACGGGGGGAAGCGGACACTTCGGCCCCCCGACACTGCGCTCTATCTCGGCAATTCCGGCACCAGCATGCGGCTGCTGGCGGGAGTCGTGGCCAGCCGGCCCTGGACGGTCGAGCTGAGAGGCGATTCCTCGCTGTCGACTCGCCCGATGGATCGCGTCGCCGTTCCGTTGCGACTGATGGGGGCAGGAGTGGAAGGCCGTACGGAGCGCTGCCTGCCGCCGCTGGTGGTGCGCGGAGGGTCGCTTCACGGCATCGATTACTCCCCGCCCGTCCCCAGCGCCCAGGTGAAGTCGTGCGTGCTCCTCGCCGGCTTGGAAGCGCAGGGTGAGACGGTGGTGCGCGAGCGGGTGCTCACCCGTCAGCACACCGAGGAGCTCTTCTCTATTTGCGGGGCACAGATCTCGGAGTCCAACGAAGACGGCGACCACGTGGTGAGGATCCTGCCCGGAGAGCCCGAGGCGTTCGAGCTCGACGTCCCAGCAGACCCCTCTCAAGCGGCCTTCTGGGTCGTGGGCGCTTGCCTGCTCCCGGGGAGCGAGGTCACCGTCGCGCGGCTGTACGTAGGCGCCGCCCGGCGGGGTTTTCTGGACGTGCTCAAGCGGATGGGAGCACGGCTGGAAGAGGTCCCCACGACGCGGCCAGACGACCTCGCCGCCACGGCTGACGTCGTCGTTCGTTCGGGGCCGCTGGTTGCGACACAGGTCGACGCAGCCGAGATCCCTGGTCTCGACGAGGTGCCGGTCCTGGCTGTGGCAGCTGCGCGGGCCGAAGGTACGACAGTGTTTCGGGGGATGGGCGAGCTGCGAGTGAAGGAGTCGGACCGCCTGGAGGCGGTGGCGGAGATGGTCCGGGCATTCGGGGCGGGCGCCGAAGTCGACGGGGAAGATCTGCTCGTCACGGGCGCGCGTGCGCTGAGCGCGGCGCACGTCGACGCGCGCGGGGACCACCGCATAGCGATGGCTGCTGCGATCGCGGCCGCGTCCGTCTCGGAGGGTACGACGTGCATCATGGGTTGGGAGACGGTGGACAGCTCCTACCCGGCCTTCGCGGAGCACATGGCCCAGTTGACCGGCGGGCGAGCCTGATGAGCCAGAGACCGAGCCCCGAGGGCCGCAAGGCACGGACCCGGGTTCTGCCCGAGACCCCTTGCGTCGTCGCCATCGACGGTCCGGCGGGCGCCGGAAAGTCGACGCTCGCGCGCCTGGTGGCCGAGCACCTCGGGCTCGAATGGCTCGACACAGGCGCCATGTACCGAGCGGTCGCCTACTGCGCGCTGGTGAAGGGGATCGACCCCGATGACGCAGCTGCGGTCGCGAAGCTGGCACGCGAGATCGCCCTCGACCTGGGGGAGAAGCTGAAAGTGGACGGAGGCGACGTTGCCGAGGCGATTCGTGCTCCCCGTGTGGACGCCGCGGTCTCGCTGGTGGCCGCCAACCCCGAGGTGCGTGCCGAGATGGTGGCGCGCCAGCAAGCATGGGTCGAAGAGCACGGTGGGGGAGTGGTGGAGGGCCGTGACATCGGGACAGTGGTGTTCCCCGACGCGCATCTGAAGATCTACCTCACAGCCTCGTCGGAGGAGCGAGCCCGCAGGCGCGCCCTCGAGGATGCACGCCAGGATCTGCGCGCGGTCACGACAGCTCTGGCTCGGCGCGACAAGCTCGACTCGACCCGAGCGGTTTCGCCACTCCCGTCGGCTCAGGACGTGGCGGCCGATGCGGTGGTCATCGACTCGACGGGTCTTGACGCGATCGAGGTCCTCGAGGAGGTCCTCACGTGGCTGTGAAGCGCGGGCCGGCGGACGCGGCGCTTGAGCCACCCATACACCTACCGAGTGCCTTCTACGCTGCATTGCGCGCTCTCGCACACTTGATCAACCGCTCTTACTGGCGGGTGTCGGTGGAGGGAGCCAACGTTCCCGAGACCGGTCCGGTGATCCTGGCTCCGGTGCATCGTAGTTTCATCGATTTCTTCGTGGTGTCGGATGTAGTCCCTCGCGCTCGCAAGCTCTTCTTCATGGCGAAGGACGATCTCTGGCGATCTCGCATCCTGGGGAAGTTCCTCGAGTCGACCGGGGCGTTTCCGGTCCACCGCGAAGGAACCGACCGTCTGGCGTTCAGACGCGCCCAGGACCTGCTCAGACACGGCGAGGTCCTGGTGATGTTCCCGGAAGGGACCCGTCGCGCGGGACGGTTGGTCGAGGATCTGCAGGAGGGCGCTGCGTTTCTCGCGGCCCGAACCGGCGCCGCGATCGTTCCGATCGGTGTCGGGGGCACGACCGAATCACTCCCCAAGGGCTCGAAGCTGCCCAGGCCGGTGAAGGTCCACGTAGTCGTCGGAGACGCGCTCGTGGTTCCTCGGCGCGAAGGCGTCCGAATTCCGCGCCGCGAGGTACGAGAGCTCAGCTCGCTACTGTGCTCCGAGCTACAGCGCGTCTACGACGTGGCCCTGTCGCGCACCCAGAGCTAGGGATTCGGGCAGTCCAAGACACTGCGCGCAGAGGACACGCGAAGCTATCGGTGACGTTCGCGAAACCAGGTGCGCAGGATCACCCTGACGTACTGCAGGGCGAAGAACGCGTTGTGCCCCTTCTTGGACTCGCCTGAGGAGCGCGCGCGGCGCGCCGTGGGCCGCTCCACGATGCGCCAACCCCTCGATGCCGCTGAGATCACCAGCTCCGCGGTCTGGTATTGGTCCTGCTCGAGAGTCACGTCAGCGAGCACCTCGGTTCGCAGGGCGCGAAGACCCATCGACGTGTCCGTGAGGTGTTGCCCTGTGAGCAAGTTGATTACGCCCGCGAAGAAGACCACACCGGCACGCCTGAAGCGGTCGGTCGACTCGTCGGTGCCCAAACGCCTGCTCGCTATGGCGAAGTCGGCTTCGTCGGTGACCAGCGGGGACAGAAGGTCGCCGATCGAGGCTGGGTCGTCCTGTCCGTCGGCGTCGATGGTGACGACGAAGCGCGCGCCGTGTGAGAGCGCGAGCTCGTAGCCGAGGCGCAAGGCGAACCCTTGGCCCATGTTGACCGGGAGGACTGCACAATAGGCACCCAGCGCGGTCACGAGATGCTCGGTGTCGTCATCGCCGCCGTCGACCACCACGAGGACCGAGACGCCGAGCCCGCACAGCTCGCTGGGAACCCTTTTCAGGACGTCGCCGATGTTGTCGGACTCGAGGTAGGAGGCTACGAGCACGACTACCGGAGCGAATGCGGCATCGGGATGACGGCGACGAAAGTCCTGGCGTCCTAGCTCCATCACGAGCCGGCGCAGCTCTTCCTGCCGGCGTCTCTGTCTGTCTCGCGCGCGCCCGAAACGCGCAAGCATCGAGTACACCGCCATCAGCCGGCCAGTCGGGCGAGTACGTCGGCGGCAGATACGTGACGGTCAGAGGCGAAGGACTCGCCCTCGGCAGCCTCCGGGCTCTGGGGCGCAACCTCGCCCCCGCCCGTGGTGGCAGCGAGATCGCGCTCGTCGCTCGAGCAGCGGGTCGCGCCGGCGACGAGGGCGTCCTCGGCTGCTGGAGCGCCCAGTCCCCACCCGAGCACAGCGCCCAATCCTCGCAGGAGGTCCCTCAGCTCAGGTGGGGGAGGGAAGTACTCGTCTTCGTCGGTGACTCGGATCTCCTCCACCCCGGTGACAGGCGCCAAGCGCTCCACGACGTGTTGGACGAGCTCGTCCGGCGCAGAGGCCCCGGCGGTCACGCCCACCGTCCCGAAGAGGTCGTCGGGCAACTCGTTGGCCTCGTTCACGCGCAGGACCCGGGGGCAACCCGTCGCGAGCGCCACCTTCTCCAATGCCCGGGTGTTCGAGGAATTCGCTGACCCGATCACGACCACCGCGTCGGACTTGCCGGCGATCGCCTTGAGGGCCGCCTGTCGGTTCGTAGTGGCGAAGCACAGGTCGGACCGGTTCGGCATCCACAGCCCCTCGAAACGATCTTTCGCCTTGTTCATGATCCCCGACCACGCGTCGTGGCTCAAGGTGGTCTGGGCGAGCAGAGCTACGGACGTGTTCGGCTCCACCTCCGCTGCGATCGTGTCGACCTCTTCCTCCGAGCGCACGAGCCGCACCGATTCGGGCGCTACGGCCATGGTTCCGACGGCCTCTTCGTGTCCTTCGTGGCCCACGTAGAGCACCGTGTAGCCCTTCTTGGCGCGGACCTTCAGCTCGTGATGCACCTTCGTTACGAGCGGGCACACCGCGTCGACGACCGTACGGCCCCGATCGCGTGCTGCAGCCACCACCTCGGGGGCTGATCCGTGTGCCGAAAGCATCAGCGGAGCCCCGGGGGGTACTTCTTCGACGTCGTCGACGAAGATCACTCCCTTGGCGCGGAACTGCTCTACCACGTAGGAGTTGTGGACGATCTCGTGATAGCAGTACACGGGCGGCTCGAATACGCGTACCATCCACGCCAAGGCCTTGATGGCCTTCTCGACGCCAGCGCAAAAGCCCCGAGGCGAGGCGAGGAGGACCCGGTCAACCGGCACACAGCCAGGCTAACCGGCCCACCTGGGTGGGCTGGTCCGGGCAGTAACCTCGGTTCCATGCCGGCAGCCCGGGTCGCCTCGGTGGTGCGCGAGTCCCCGGCGCAACGTGCAGGGTTACGGGTCGGCGACGAGCTGCTGAGGATCGACGGGCAAGCGCTTCGCGACGTGATCGAGTACCAACTGCTCACCGACGGGGAGGACCCCGAGGTCGAGGTACGTCGCGGCGGCCGGGAGCTGGTGGTGCGGGTCGAGAAAGCCGCGGGAACTCCACTGGGTATCGCCATGTCCTCGGCGCTGTTCGACCGGGTACGAACATGCGACAACCACTGCAAGTTCTGCTTCGTCCAGCAGTTGCCCAAAGGCATGCGTCGGAGCCTGTACGTGCGAGACGACGACTACCGTCTGTCGTTCCTGTACGGGAACTTCACCACGCTTACCCGGTTCACCGAGCTCGATCTCGAGCGCGTCCTCACCGAGCGGCTCTCTCCGTTGTTCGTATCGATCCATTCCACCGATCCGCAGCTGCGCGCGCACATACTGCGGAATCCCCGCGGCGCGACGAGTCTCCGGTGGCTGCGAGCGCTACTGGACGGCGGGATCGAGGTGCACGGGCAGATAGTCGTGTGCCCCGGTCTCAACGACTCAGAGGTGCTGGAGACCACGCTGGCTGGCATAGCCGACGAGTACCCGGAGCTGGCCACCGTCGCGTGCGTTCCCCTCGGGATCAGCCGTTACAACACCGAGCCCGAGCTGCGAGCCCACAGCGCGACCGAAGCGGCTGCGGTGGTCGATCTCGTGGAGGAGTGGCAGGAGCTGTTCATGTCCGCGATAGGGCGGCGGATGGTCTACGCCGCGGACGAGTACTACCTGCTGGCCGGGCGCCCCTTTCCACCCAGCGCTACCTACGGCGGCTTCCCCCAGCTCGAAAACGGGGTGGGTATGGCACGCGCGTTCGCCGCCGAACTCTGCGACCACGCCGAGGCGCCGAGCGCGGAGCGACCGGGCTTCTTCTCCTTTGTGGACGGCGCTCCAGCCGACGGCTACCGCGCTCAGCGTGCCGGCATGGAGCACAAAGAGGAACTCGACGCGCGGGGAAGGGTCACCACGCTCATCACGGGGGAGTACGGGGCGCGGGTACTCGGGCCGCTGCTCGCCAGCTATAGCAGACACGCAGATGTCGCGCTGAGGCTTCTCCCTGTGCACAATTGGTTCTTCGGGGGGAACATCGCCGTGACGGGGCTGCTCACCGGGGTCGACGTCGCCAGCGCCCTCGAGCGCGAGCCAGATGACCACCTGTACCTGCTTCCCGACGTGTGCCTGTCCGCGGGGCGCTTCCTCGACGGCTCTACGGTCGCGGATTTACCACGCCCGGTAGAGGTCGTCGCCACCAACGGGATCGCTCTGCGCAGGGCGTTGGAGTCGACCCGCCCCCTGCACGGGTGAGCGCGATGGCTCGTGCAGGAAGCGACTCTTCAGCTGATACGGGGTGCGGGGAGCCACGTCTCCCGGTCGTGGTGGTCGCGGGGCGGCCGAACGTGGGCAAATCGACGCTCGTCAATCGCTTCGTCGGCCGCCGAGCGGCTGTGGTCGAAGAGCGCCCCGGCGTCACGCGCGACCGCCTCGAGCTCGAGGCCGAGTGGAACGGACGAGCGTTCCTGCTCGTGGACACCGGAGGTTGGCTGGGTGCCGGGAACTCGCTCGAGGCGAAGGTGGCGGAACAAGCACGACGCGCCATCAAGGCGGCAGACCTCGTGCTGGTGGTGGTGGACGTCACGGTCGGGGTCACGACCGAGGACCAGGACCTGGCCAGACTCGTGAAACGAACTGGCGTGCCTGCGATGCTCGTGGCGAACAAGGTCGACAACTCGGCGCGCGAGGCCGACGCATGGGAGCTCGTTTCGCTCGGTCTGGGAGACCCTCACCTGGTGAGCGCGCTGCACGGACGTCATACGGGTGACCTGTTGGATGAATTGGTAAAGCGCCTGGGACCCGCCGCCGAGCGAACGACGAGCGGGATAGAAGACCGCGCTGCCGAGCAGGACGATCGCGAATTACGAGTGGAGAACGCGCCGGGAACCGGAGGCCCCGCTTGCCCGCGAGTGGCCATCGTCGGACGACCCAACGTCGGCAAGTCGACGCTCTTCAACTGTCTGGTGGGCGAAGAACGCTCGGTGGTACATGACGTTCCCGGCACGACCAGGGACGCGATCGACACGGTTTTCGACACTTCGGAGGGTCCGGTCCGTTTCGTCGACACGGCCGGGATGAAGCGCAGGTCGCGCTCGGCTGTGGGAAGCGAGTACTTCGCAATGGTACGCGCACTTCAGGCACTCGATGCCGCCGACGTGGTGCTGCTCGTCATCGATGCAAGCGAAGGGGTGACCCATCAGGACCAGCGCTTGGCCGAGCGCATCGGTGCGTCGGGCAGCCCGGTGGTGGTCGTGCTCAACAAGTGGGAACTGCTCGAGACCGAGGCGCGCCGCGCCGTGCTAGCCGACGTCGGGGACCGCCTGGGCTTCCTGGGGGAGTCACCGGTGCTCAAGGTGAGCGCGCTCACCGGCCTCGGAGTGCACCGCGTACTCGGCGCGTTTCGCCAAGCGATCGACGCGTACCACCGGCGCGTTCCCACCGGCGAGCTCAATCGCGTCCTCGCGGCCATTCAGGCGGCGCACCCCGCGCCAGGTTCGCGTATTCGCTACGCGGTCCAAGGCGCGACCGACCCACCGACGTTCACGCTGTTCGCGACGCACAGGCTCCCGGCCCCTTACCTCCGCTACGTCGAGCGCCGCCTGCGCGAAGTGCTCGACTTGGGCCCCACTCCGATCAAGCTGCGGGTGCGGCTCGGGGGTTGAGCATGCGTCATGCCCTGGTGTGAGTGATGCGACCGTCTGGTCCTCGCCGACGAGCTCACAGACAGGGGGCCTGCCCGACCTGTGAGCAGCAGCTGGCGGAGAGGCGGAAGGTCCCATGGCACTTCAAGCTGCTGGTCCTGGCCACGGTCGGCTACCTGGGATGGAGGGCGTACCAGGGAATCGGCTGGCTCGCACATCACATCTGAGTTCTCCGGTGCCGAAGAACCGCGTCAGCGGACCTCCGAAGCGACCCGCAGCGGGTCAGTAGGCTAGGTCGTTGCATCGACGGGCTGTGGCGCAGTTTGGTTAGCGCGCTTGACTGGGGGTCAAGAGGTCGCGGGTTCAAGTCCCGCCAGCCCGACAATAGCTGAGCAGGTCAGGGCCGGCTCTCGGAGACAGAGGCGGCTCCTTCTCAGCGCGGTGACACTGTCGAACTACGACGCGGTCGACCCGGACAATGACCCGGACAACTTCCACCATCGGTTCTCACGACTCACGAACAAGGCCGGCCTCGGCCACGCCAGCATCCGGATCACCGCCGACGTCTATGGCCACATCATGGAACTTCAGCGCAAGGCGGCGGCCGATGCCATTAGTCGTGTTCTGTGGAGCACCGGGGATTGACCAATCGAGTGGGCGTCGTTCTCCTGGTCGACGGCGGTATCCTGTCATCCATGGCTCGCGCCCTGATCGATGATCTGTTCGCGAGTCCTGAATCGAAGCTTGAGACCATCGGCGCTGCCGAGGCACTCCGCGAGCTGCGTGTGGACTCTGGCGCGTGACGGAAACGGTTGAACACAGGGGGGCGAGATGACATTTCGGCGGTTGGCAACCCGCAATAGGGACGTAAGGCTGAGGGGCCCGCGCGAGGACCTACTCATGGTCGGCCTCACGGGGCTCATCATCGCGATGACTTCCGCCGCGCTCATCCTCGTCGGCCCGAGCCAGGCGTGGGCGAAAACCACGATCAACGTCTGCGCGACCTGCATGTACACGACCATCCAAGGCGCGATCAGCGAGGCAACCCCCGGCGACACAATCCAGATCGCCTCCGGTACCTACACCGGCCTCCTGAGGATCGATGAGAACCTCACCTTGCTCGGCGCGGGCCAAGATCAGACCACGATTAGCGGCGGCGCTCCGGTCATCACCATCACCGGCTCGGCCGTGTCGGTAATGATCCTGGGCGTCACGATCAGCGGCGGCTCGAACGCCTTGAGCCCCTCCGGCAGCGGTGGCGGCATTTTCAACACCGGCAATGTGACGCTGAACAACAGCCCGGTCACCGGCAACTTCGCCGCCGGCAGCGGTGGCGGCATTTTCAACACCGGCGAGGTGACGCTGAACAACAGCCCGGTCACCGGTAATGGCGCCTCCGGCGGCAGCGGCATCTCCAATACCGGCACGGTGACGCTCAACAACAGCGCGGTCAGTGGCAACTACGCCTATAGCTACGGCGGCGCCGGCATTTCCAACACCGGCAAGGTGACGCTCAACAACAGTCCGGTCCACGACAACGGACAGGGCGGCATCGTGAACGACGGCGGCACGGTGACGCTCAACAACAGCCCGGTCACCGGTAACGGCACCTGCGGCCATTGTGTCGGTGGCGGAATCAACAATTACGAAGGCGGCAAGATGACGCTGAACAGCAGCCCGATCAGCGGCAACGGAGCCTATGGCGGCGGCGGCATCAACAACGTCGGTGTCGTGACGCTGAACAGCAGCCCGGTCAGCAGCAACGAAGCCTTCGGCGGTGTTGGTGGTGGAGGCATCTTGAACGCCGGCATGGTGACGCTCAACAAGAGCCCCGTCAGTGGCAACACCGCCGCCAACGAAGGGGGCGGCATCAACAACGCCGGGACGGTGACGCTCAACAAGAGCCCCGTCAGTGGCAACACCGCCTCCATCGGCGGTGGCATCTTCATCTCCGCCGGGACGGTGACGCTCAACAAGAGCCCGGTCAGTGGCAACATCCCTGACCAGTGCTCCCCAGTCGCCTGCTGAACACAATCGGCAGCGAAGGTAGGAGCAGCCGCCACCTGGAGGCACGCTGTCGTCGGCGAAAGCCGCTGTTCATCATGAGCAGCCACAGGGCCAACCCCCGTCGGACGTCGCGATGACCACGTAAGAGAACGAGGGGACCCCTCGCGCGGCCAGACTGACCCGGCCGGGCTCGCCCTCTGGCGTCACGCGGTTATATCGGCCGCGACGCCACGACCGGCGGTTTGAGTGACCGCGAGGCCTGCGTTACCCTTGCTCTGGCGCAGATTGCGCCAATGGAGCGAAATGTTCGACTCGCCGCTTACCGAGCTGATCGGAACCGAGTACCCCATCATCGGGGGAACGATGATGGATCTGTCCACGGCGCCGTTCGTGGCCGCTATTAGCGAGGCGGGCGCACTCGGGATCATCGCCTCTGCCATGTACCCGGACTCCTACGAGGATTACCGGGACGCGATCCGTCAAGTGCGCAAGACCACGGACAAGCCCTTTGCCGTCAACATCAACCTCTTCCCGATGATGCGCAAGCTCGACAACGTGAAGTACGTCGACATCGCCGCCGACGAGGGTGTGCGCATCATCGAGACTTCCGGGTTCACCCCGCCCGAGGATGTCGTATCGGCCGTCAAAGGCCACGGGATGATCTGGCTCCACAAGTGCGTGGGCGTTCGCTACGCGTGCAAGGCCGAGGCGATGGGCGCCGACGCGGTGACGGTCGTTGGCTACGAGAATGGCGGAGCGACGGGGAACCTCAACATCGCGACGCTGGTCTTGGTCCCGTCGACCATCGACGCGGTGAAGATTCCGGTGGTCGGCGGGGGCGGTGTGGTGGACGGGCGCACGATGCTCGCTGTGCTGTCTCTCGGCGCGGCCGGCGTGATCGTCGGCACGCGGCTGATGCTCTCCGAGGAGTGCCCGTTGCACCGCAACGTCAAGGAGGCGCTGCTTGCCGCGACGGAGCTCGACACCGACGTCATCATGCGCTCGGTGGGGTTCGCTCACCGCATCTGGATGAACACTCCCGCCCGGAAGATCGCCGAGATCGAGGAGAGCAAGGGGAACCTCGAGGACATTCTCCCGCTCGCCTCGGGGTGGGCCGCCAAGAAGATGTATGAGACGGGGGACACCGAGGCCGGGACGGTTTCGTGCTCGCAGGGAGTCGGGCTCGTCAACGACATCAAGCCGGTGAGAGAGATCATCACCGACATGGTCTCCGAGGCGGGCCGGATCTACGAGGCACTTGCGCTGTAGCGAACTGGACGATCGCCTCGGGTTCGACACGGACGGCGCGCCCCCTGCTCTGATCCTCGTCGATGCCTGGGCATAGAAGAACCGAGGCGCACTGGGCTTGAGCCTGGGTGATCGCCTGGTCCTGCCTTTGTCGCCCTGCGCCTACGGAGGCGTTCCCCGCATGTCCCGCTTGCCAGCACGGAATTGTGCAGTCCGTTGGCTCGCTTGCACGCTCAGGCGTCCGTAGTGTCGCGGCCAGGCGCAGCTTGGCGTTGACGACCGTTCTGCCGTCGAGTTTCAGCCATGGCATCTACAGCACCGTCATCTTGTTCTTGCCGCTGTGCCACGTAGGTGCGCGTCTTGGGGTCGTACCCCCTGCAGCGTTGCCAATCACCAAAGGTCATAGCATCGGGGTCCGGTGCGTTGAGGTAACCGAGGTGCCTCGGCTTCCTCAGCTTGGGCGCTGTGTTTGCCTTGTGTGGTTGCGTGCTCGTCGAAACCGTAGACCTTTGAAGGGCCTTGCCATTGCGCAAGGACCGCGTGGCTATCGCACGAGCAGCCTCCCTCAGCTGGGCGGCGTCGTTGGGGTCTACCGTAGGCTCGAGTTTTGTGAACTGACGCCAGGCATGGGCCAGCCCGGTCTCGCTATTGGGAAAGAACTGTATCGGTCTAGTCTTTTCGCCTCCGGCTGGCCAGATCCCGTACGCCTTGCCGTTGCTCCCGAGCACGTATTGGCTGCCTCTGACGAGCACTACCATGCTGATCATGTCAGTAGATATCGGCGCGGAACCCACGCTGCTTTACAGAGCCGCCTGAAGTTGATCTCAGGCACCGAGGCTTAGCCAATGGCACGTCGCAAATCTCTGCGTTCGCAGCTCTACCGAGTTGCACGCGACCTCGGCAACATTGAGGCCGTCGAGCACGGTGGCATCGAGGGTGGCGCGAAGCGCTACACGCGACGAGCGGTATACCGCAAGACCAACTCCGTCACCGGAGGTATCCTCCGGGCGCTGGGGCTTTCGGGACGGCGCCGGAGATAGCACCATCTCGTTGCCCAGGGGGTTGGCGGTTCAGATCCCGCCCGTCCCACTGGGCAGATCCCGGTCAAGTGAGCTGTATAGCGCGCTCGAGGGGGGCCGGGCGACCCAGATGGAAGCCTTGTCCGTAATCGACGCCGAGGCGGGCGAGCAGGCGGGTGGTCTGCTGGTCGCCGACGAACTCGGCGATGGTTCGTTTGCCCATGCCGGCGGCGATGTCTACTGCAGCTTTGATCAGGAGGCGGTCGGTCTGGCTGTTGCGGCAGCCCTTGACGAACTCGCCGTCGATCTTCAAGAAGTCGAAGGGAAGGTGCTTCAGGTAGTAGAAGGAGCCGTAGCCGGCGCCGAAGTCGTCCAGTGCGAATCGGCAGCCCAACCGGGTGAGTGAACGCGCGAATTGACCGGCGCGGGTGATGTTTATGACCGCGGCTGTCTCTGTCACCTCGAAGATGAGGCTCTGCGGCGGAACGTTCGTGCGCTTGAGCTCACGACTGATGAGCGCCAGTAGCTGAGGATCCCCGATCGAGAGGCCTGAGAGGTTTACCTCGAGCGTCAGCTCCTGGCCGCGCCTGCGCCCGTCCGCAACGAGGGAGATAGCCTGCTCGGTTACCCAGCGGTCGATCTCCTGCACCATCCCGAGCCGTTCGGCGATGTAGAGGAACGCTCCTGGCGGAATGAGGTCACCGCGCTCGTCGCGCATCCGCAGCAACAACTCGTGCTGGCTGGTATGGCCGGTGGCGAGGTCGACGATCGGCTGTGCCAGAAGCGTGAACCCGCCATGGTGAAGCGCTTCCCCGATCCGCTGTGCCCACGTGACGCGCCCTTTCATACCCGACGATTCATGCTCGTCGGTGGCGTAGAGCTCAGCGCGATCACGCCCGGCGTTCTTGGCGTCGTACATAGCCAAGTCCGCCTTGACGAGCACGTCGTCGTCGCGGAAGTCCTCCCCGGACTCGAACAGCGCGATGCCGGCGCTTGCGGAAAGCGGCCGCGGATGACCGCCGAGCTCGACTGTCTCTGCCCGTAACGCTTCGAGCAGCTCTTGCGCCACGAGGAGCGCTGTTGGCGCGTCAGCGCGTGGGAGCAGCACCGCGAACTCATCGCCGCCAAGCCTGGCGAGCGTGTCGGTCTCGCGCAGACGCGAGCGAAGCACATTGGCGGCCCGAGCGATCGTCTCGTCGCCCGCACTATGTCCCAGTGTGTCGTTGATGAACTTGAAGTGATCCAGATCGAGCATGATCGCGGCGCCCCCGCCTCCGTAACGCTCGGTACGCGCCCGGTGAGCTTCGACCTCGCGCTCGAAACTCCGGCGATTGAGCAGACCCGTGAGCGCGTCATGGTCAGCAAGGTGACGCAGCCGGTCTTCGTAGCGCCGGCGATCGGTGATGTCCTGAATCTGGGCGAGGATGCTGAGCGGATCACCCGCAGAGTCGCGCAACAGCGTCGCTTGCATAGCGACCAATACAGGCCGCCGAGCCGCGTGGACGAGGCGCTTCTCCAAGCGGTGGCCTGCGCTCTCACCGGTGAGCAGGCGGCTGATCTCCTGCTCGCCGGCACCGAGGTCATCGGGGTGGGTGATCGCGTCCAGGCTTGTGGCCTCGAGCTGGTCGCGCGAGTAACCCGTGATCTCGCACAGAGCGTCGTTGACCTGTGCGAAGCGGCCGTCGGGGTGGAGCATCGCCATCCCGATGGGCGCCTCCTCGAACGCCCGCCGGAAGCGTTCCTCAGCCTCGCGCAATACATTCTCCGCCCGTTTGAGCTGTGAGACGTCTTGGATCGCGGCCGAGACGAGCGTTCCCTCAGCAGTCTCGAGTGGACCAAGCGAGATCTCGACCGGAATCTCGCTGCCGTCCCTATGCAATGCGTACAGTTCGAGCCCCACCTTCATCGGACGTGGATGGGGATCGTTGAAGAAGCGCTTCACGTAGCCCGCATGAGGCTTCCTGAAGCGCTCAGGGACGAGCGACTCGACCGTGAGCTCGAGCAGCTCGCTGTGGGTGTAACCGAGCAGCACCTCGGCCTGGGCGTTGGCCAGTACTACACGGCCCTGCTCGTCGACGATCAGGACCGCGTACGGCGCTGACTCCAGTAGTCCTCGGAACTTCGCCTCCGCCCGCTTGCGGTCGGTGACGTCCCGGAGCGAGCCGAGCAACGCGGGTTCGCCCTCCCATTCGATCGTGACAGCACGCATCTCGGCTGTCCTCGGCGATTTCCCGACGAGAACTTCGATCTCGCTCGGCTCCTCCGGAACCGCGGGGAAACCGAGCTGCGAGCCCTCCAGAGAACGAGCCGGCCGACCGAGCAGCCTCTCGGCAGCCGGGTTAGCAAAACGGACGACGCCTTCAGGATCGATCACAAGCATCCCGTCGGCGTTCTCGTGGATCATTCTGCGAAGGCTCTGTTCGCCGATCTTCGGGTCGGTCGGCGCCAGCGTCGAACGCTTGCGGCTCACCACCGTGCCTCACAACAAGCTCGGCTCGTGCGCGACCGACTCCTGGTGGCGCGATCACAGGAATGCATGGCGGCCGTCACGCTGCCATCTTCGCCCCCTCTGACACATATCGCCAGGGATGTCATGAAAACACCAACCGGAAGACTATAAGGACCTCGGGTATTACATTGCCGAGGGCTACCTTCGGATAGACGGCGGTGGATCAAAAGATCGGATAGACGGCGGTGGATCAAAAGAACGGCGCGTATACCCCGGTGCGCCTCGCCGGCTCGGGAGCCCGACCGAAGTCTCACAAGGTGAACAAACGCTCTACGGCGGCCGCCTCGACGCCGCTCACCTCCACCACCTTGGTCCTCGAGGACGCGCCAGCGACGATTCGGATTGCGCTGCGTTTCACGCCGAGCGAGTCCGCCAGCGCTTCGATGAGCGCTTGGTTGGCTCGGCCTTCCACGGCGGGAGCCGTCACTCGTGCGATGAGGACGGGCGGTTGCTGGTCTCCGTAACGCCCGCCCACTCGCGTCTGTCGAGCACCGGGTTGGAGCCGGACGGTTAGACGTAGCACTGCGGAAGGATCTGTCATATGACGGGCATACGGACGCGGTCGAAGCTGCGCTCAGGGACTACCGGCGTGACAGGTCAGCGGGGAAGAGGCCGAGATCGCGCTTTCGACGCGCGCTGACCGGAAATGGGAGCGACGGCGCACAGGGCGCCTTGCCGGCGTGCGTGAACTGTGTGCAGGCGAAATCGTCCAGTTCTCCCATCCCGGGGCTCATCTTGGCTCAGGATGGCGCTGCACGCCCCTGGTTGCCGCCGAGGCCAGGGGGGCATCACGCCTACCTGGGGCTATGGGGGCATCTTGGGCCAACGCGGCCCACACCTCGACCCCACACGGGCGTGTCCCAGGCAGATGACAGCCTCGTAACTACCTCGATGTGATGAAACCGGTTAGGATGAACCTGAACCTGAGGTGGAGGGAGTCGTAGATGGTCTCGAGAACGCCACATGCCGCCCAGCTCCCCGGCATCTCAGACATCGGGGATCGCCTCGACGCGCAGTCCGGTACCGATGGGTTCCGCGGCCCGCAGGTGTGCAACCTCGTAGGGATCACCTACCGTCAGCTCGATTACTGGGCGCGCACCGGGCTCCTTCGGCCCTCGATAGCCGACGCGCGTGGCAGCGGGACGCAGCGGCTCTACGCGTATCGGGACCTGCTCGAGTTGAAGGTGATCAAGCAGCTCCTCGATGCCGGTATCTCGCTTCAGCGCGCGCGCCGCGCCCTGGAGTGCCTGCGCGAAGGCCTTGGAGCGAACCTCGCCTCGGCGAACCTCGTCCTCGTCGGATCGACATCGGTGCTCGCACGAAGTGACGACGAGGTCGTCGACCTGCTCAGAGGCGGCCAGGGTGTGCTGAACATCGTCCCTCTGTCGGGAGTGGTGGAGGAGCTCGATGCGGCCATCGTCCAGATCGGGCGCGACAGCGATGGTTCCCGGGAAAAGCGCGGCCGGGTTGCGACAGCGAAAGAGGCCACGAGCGGTTGAGATCTGCGCGAGCGAGCCGAGGAGGCGACGTCGACAAGGTCCAGTTCGCCCACGATTCGGAGCGCCAGTTCGCTGAGTTCCTCGACTTCTACGACGTGCGCTGGGAGTACGAACCCGTGGAGTTCGTACTCGACTGGCATTGCGATGGCACGCCGAAAGCGGCGTTCAGACCGGACTTCTACCTTCCCGAGCACAATTGTTTCGTGGAGCTGACCACGCTCAACCAGAAGCTCGTCACGAAGAAGAACGCGAAGGTTCGCCGCCTGCGAGAGCTGCATCCCGAGGTGGAAGTGAAACTGCTCTACCAGCGTGACTACTTGGCCCTTCTGGCCAAGCACGGCCTTTCCAGTGCTCCTCGCCCGCCGCGCAGCTCCTCGCCGGCCGCATAGGCTGATCACGTGAGCGGCCCGGAGCCTTCCCCGGCATCGGCAGGCGCGACACAGAACGCCGTTGCGTCACAACGGGCCGAATTCCGGCACTCTCCACTCGAAGCAGAGCACGTCGAGCTCGGGGCCAAGCTGGTGGAGTTCGGCGGATGGCTGATGCCGCTGGCCTACCCTTCTGGGACCCTGGACGAGCACCGGGCTTGCAGGAGCGCTGCAGTCGCCTTCGACGTGAGCCACCTGGGCACCGTGCGAGTCGAAGGCTACGGGGCGTTCGACGCCCTCCAGCGGGTCTTCACGAACGACCTGCGCAAGATAGGTCCGGGCCGAGCCCAGTACACGCACCTGCTGGATGACGCCGACGGCTCTGTAGTCGACGACCTGATCGTGTGGTGGACCGCCAGGGAGATCTTCGATGTCATGCCTAACGCATCGAACACCTCGAGCGTGCGAGAGGCGATCGGTGGCACCGACACCACGGCCACGAGGGCGGTCGTGGCGGTGCAGGGACCCCAGGCGCGCCTTCTGCTGTCGAGAATGGCCCCCGACGCGGCTCGCGTGCCCCGTTTCGCCGTCGGCTCGTTCACCTGGGACGGCGCGAGATGTACCGCGGCAGGCACCGGTTACACGGGTGAGGACGGCGTCGAGTGTGCGCTTCCCGTGGAGGTAGCAGGCTCCTTCTGGCGCGCCGTGCTCGGCACCGGTGTGGTGCCAGCGGGACTCGGTGCACGCGACACTTTGCGACTCGAGGCGGGACTGCCGCTTCACGGCCACGAGCTCGGTCCTGGTATCACCCCGCTTCAGGCCAAGTTGGGCTGGGTGGTGAGCTGGGACAAGGGCGACTTCCGAGGCCGCAACCCCCTGGAGCTCGAGCGCCTGACCGGCCCCTCGCGTGTGCTGCGCGGGATCGAGGCCGAGGGACGCCAACCGCTTCGCGGCGGTGCTTTGGTCCGCCACGGGACAGAGGTCGTGGGGACGGTGACCAGCGGCAACTTCTCCCCGATGCTCGAGCGGGGGATAGCGATGGCCTTCGTCGACACCCACACCCAGCTCGAGAACGGCGAAGGGGTGCTGCTCGAGCTCAGGGGCAGAACGGTTCCGGCGCGACTGACCGCGCTGCCGTTCGTGCGCCGGGGTGCGACCGTCTCGCGGGCCGCTGTCGCGTGATGGGCGGCTACACCCCGCACACGGAGCCTGAGATCGAATCGATGCTCGGCTTCCTCGGACTTTCGTCCGTCGAGGAGCTGTTCGAGGTGGTTCCCGCCGCGCTCCGCCTTGCAGGGGGCACAGGTCTCGCCCCTGGGGTGCCGGAGCCTGACGTGCTCGTCCACATGGAGGACCTTGCAGCCGCGAACCGCCCCGTCGGACGGGACCTGGTCTGTTTCGCCGGGGGCGGTGCCTACGACCGCGAGATCCCAGCCGTCACCCGGGCGCTCGCTTCGCGCTCGGAGTTCGTCACCTCCTACACCCCCTACCAGCCCGAAGTCGCCCAGGGCGTGCTCCAGGCTCTGTTCGAGTTCCAAACCCTGGTCGCCAGACTCGCAGGTGCAGAGCTCGCCAACGCCTCGCTCTACGACGGGGCCGCAGCCTTGGTGGAGGCGACGAACCTCGCGCTGGACGCCACGGGACGTCAGATCGTATGGCTCTCACAAGGGGTGAACCCGTCGTGGCGCTCGGTTCTGGAAACGCTCGCGGCGGGCACCGGACACGTGGTCGTAGAAGTCCCTCTGGTCGATGGCTCGACGCACTGGTCCTCTGCCGTATCGGGTTCCTCTGCGATGTCGGGTTCCTCTTCGCCACCGGGTGAACCAGGGGTGGTGGTGGTCGCCTACCCGAACTACCTCGGCTGTCTCGAGGACTTGGGCGAAGCTCGTGCGCTGTGCGACCGTACCGGGGCGCTGCTCGTGGTGGCATTCGATCCGATCTGCGCGGGGCTGCTGCGCTCGCCCGGCGACTGGGGTGCCGACGTGGCGGTGGGGGAGGGACAACCGCTCGGTATGCCTCTCGGCTTCGGTGGCCCGTACCTCGGCCTCTTCGCCTGCAAGTCCGCCTACGTGCGGCGCCTGCCCGGGCGCTTGGTGGGAGAGACCGTCGACATAGAGGGTCGGCGCGCTTACGTCACCACCTTGCGCGCACGCGAGCAGGACATCCGGCGGGAGAAGGCGACCTCGAACGTATGCACCAACCAGACGCTCATGGCCGTGACCGCCGCCATACAGATGGGTTGGCTCGGTACCTCGGGCATCGCCGAGGTTGCACTTCGCTCGGCCAGAGGTGCCCACTACTGCCGCAAGGCTCTTCTGGCGGTGCCGGGAGTGGAGCCGCTCGTGTCGACTCCGACCATGAACGAGTTCGCCCTTCGGCTCCCGCTCGGCGCGGACGTGCTGGTCGAACGCCTCGTAGACGAAGGGTTCCTGGCGGGCATAGCGCTGGACGACACCTACACCGAAGGCCGGCACGACGGGCTGCTCGTGGCGGTCACAGAGCGCCGCACGCGCGCCGAGATCGACTCCTTCGCCGACACCTTCGCAAAGGCTCTTCGATGACCGCTCCCGAAGAGGGCGTGATGAGCCATCACGCCGGGGGGCGTGCCGCGAGCGCGCCTCTGCTCGGCCACGACAGCGAGCCGACCCTCTTCGAGCTCTCCGAACCGGGCAGGCGGGCATGGCAGTTGCGTACGACCGAGGTTCCCGAAGCGCCCCTGGATCAGCTCTTGCCCGAAGCGCACAGACGTAGCGAACCCCCGGCACTTGCCGAGGTGTCCGAACGGGACCTCGTGGGCCACTTCACGCGTCTCAGCCACCGGCAATTCTCCGTCGACCTCGGCGCCTATCCGCTCGGGTCGTGCACGATGAAGTACAACCCCAAGGTTTGCGACGCGGTCGCCTCGCTCCAAGGGCTCACAGACGCCCACCCGGCGGCCCCCGCCAGCTGCAACCAGGGCTGGATGGCGCTACTCGTCGAGCTCGAAGAGACCCTGTGCGCCATCACCGGGATGGCGGCGGTGACGCTGCAGCCGGCCGCGGGCGCGGCAGGCGAGCTGACGGGGCTGCTGCTCATGCGTGCCTGGCACGAAGCACAGGGCCGGCCCCGGCGCAAGGTGGTGATACCGGACTCGGCTCACGGTACGAACCCTGCGTCTGTCACCCTCGGCGGCTACGAGGCGGTGACCGTGAGAAGCGATGCTCGCGGGTGCGTGGATCTCGAGGCGTTACGAGGCGTTCTCGACACCGAGGTCGCGGGCATCATGCTCACCAACCCCAATACGCTCGGGCTCTTCGAGCAGGACATCGTCGCGATAGCCGCGGCGGTGCACGAGGTGGGCGGCCTTCTCTACTACGACGGGGCGAACCTGAACGCGATCCTCGGTGTGGTCCGCCCGGGCGACATGGGCTTCGACATCGTGCACCTGAACCTTCACAAGACCTTTGCCACCCCTCACGGGGGTGGTGGGCCAGGAGCGGGGCCCGTGGCGGTATCGAAGCGACTGGCTTGTTTCCTACCCGGTCCGCGCCCGCGAAGAGTCGATCCACGTCTCGACGGAATGGGCGCTCGCTACGAGTGGGCCACGCCGGAGCGTTCGATCGGGCGCGTTCACTCCTGGCACGGGAACGCTCTCGTCCTCGCACGCGCCCTCACATACATCCTCGCCCACGGCGACGACGGGTTGCGCGAGGTGGCACAGCGCGCCGTGCTCAACGCCAACTGGTTGAGAAAGCGCCTCTCGGGAACCTTCGACGCGCCCTATGACAGTCCCTGCATGCACGAGTGCGTGCTGTCGGCCGCCTCTCTGAAGAAACGAAGCGGCGTGAGGGCGCTCGACGTGGCGAAGCGCTTGCTCGAAGAGGGCTTTCACGCGCCCACCGTGTACTTCCCGCTCACGGTCGAAGAGGCTCTGATGATCGAGCCGACCGAGACCGAGAGTCTCCAAACGTTGGAGGCGTTCGCCTCGGCATGCGATCGCATAGTCGCGCGAGCCGCCACACCCGAAGGCGCCGCTGAGGCAGCCGAGGCCCCTCAGAGCACCCCCGTGCGCCGGGTCGACGAGGCACGCGCCGCGCGGAGCCTCGTCCCCACCTACGACGCCCGCCGCTGAGGCCCTCCTGCGCCAAGATCGAACGGCGAGAGCATCCACCAGCTGTGAGACCACACGTGGTATATATCACCTCCGATATCGACTGCCGTCTTTGATGATCGCTCGTCTGTGTAGCGCCTTCGCGAACAGCGGTCGAACCTGCTCGCCGGCCTCCTTCGAGTGTCGAGTACGTTCCAGCCGCCGCAGGGGGAGAGGGACATGAATGCAACGCGGACCACCGGGCGGGATGACCGCAGACCACCACACCCGAGCGAGAAATCTCGCCACGGCTCGGCGGGGGAGCGTCGTGGAGCGCGCCGAGACGCCGCGCCGACACCTCGAACTGGCGTTCTCGCGCGCTACGAGCGCACTCTCACGTCCATCATGGTCGGCAGCACCGTCCGTGTTGCCAGGCAGCACGCGCGGGTGAGCCAAGCCGAGCTGGCCAGGAGGATCGGCACCAGCCAGCCCTCGATCGCTCGCCTCGAGCAGGGTCACGTGTCGCCGACGGTAATCAGCCTCGACCGAATCGCCCGCGCTCTGGGCAGTGAGCTCGTCATCGACTTCGAGCCCCTGGCTGAGGACCGTCCCCTACGTGGCCCGCAGAGCCCCTGAAGACCCCGCCATGGCGTCTAGGGTGCCGGCAATCCGCCCCTCGGCGGCCAACCTCACGCGAGAAAGGGAAGGGACGGGCCTCATGAGGAGAATCCGAGACGGCGTGTTCGACCTGAGACTAACTTTACATAAGATGTATTATAGGCGGGGCACCATGCGGCGAGCACTGCCGACCAGCATCTGACAACGAAGCTGATCACTGTGGTTGCGATTGGCTGTGATTCTGGGAAGGGATCGCGCGGAGGCCAACGTCGGGTGGCACGAGGGATCTAGTCGGCATTTGCGCGATGACGCACGACCGAGTTCCAGCGTCACAGACGTCGGACGAGAAGCCGTAAGCACCGACACAGAAGAGCACGGAAGAGCAGAGAGAAGCTCTGCGTAAGCGCTGGCACTGGGGTCGTTGGGTGGGAGACGAGGTCGGGTCTCGCGTTGTGTCGTGCGATTCTGCGTGGGCATGCGCGAGTGCGGGTAGCGTGGTTGTCGGCCATGTCTCGGAGAATGGACATCGAGCTGACCAGCCGGCGAGAGGACGGGTCGTGGACCTGGCGCGCGTCGGGAGCGCGTCAGCCACGTGGGTTGGTCGACGGCGCGCTACTCCCCGCGGGGGTGGGCGTCGGAGACGTGCTGCGCGTGGAAGCCGATGTCCAGCTGGATGGCATCTTCGTCACCGCGGTACAACCGGCGAAGGAGGTCGCCAGCGACGACGGCAAGGACCGGCGTATCGAGATCCTCGGCTCCGGGCACGACGCTGCCGGTGTCTCGGTCACCGTCGTGCCCCGGGCTCGGAGGCGCCGCGAGGACGGAGGCGACGCCCGCCCCGACGCGCGCCCGCGCCCTGACGGGCGTCGGCGCGCGCCGGGCAGAGGGACTCAAGACCAAGACGCAGCGCCATCTCCAGAGGGTGAGGAGCCTCGGTCGAGGTCGCGCGGCGAACGCCCCCAACGAACGCGCCCTGCTGGGACGAAGGACATCGCCACAGTGCCACGTCAGCGTGCGGACGGGAAAGGACGGCCCGAACGTCCACGGCCCGATCGGGGCGGCCGTGCCCAGCGTCCGCACGGCGAGACCGCGCATCGGCCGGAGCGCGGGAAGCTGGAACAGGTCAGCACTCACAGGAATGCAGCCCTAGCAGCTCTACCCCCCGAGCAGCTGCCCGTGGCAGAACAGTTGCTTCGAGGCGGCATACCCGCGGTTCGCCGCGCGATCGAGGAACAGAACGAACGAGCTCGCGCGGAAGACCGCGCTGAGATCTCCCCCGACCCGCTCCTCATGATGGCCGAGGAGCTCTTGCCCAAGATAACGCTCGCCGCGTGGAAGGACCGGGCTGTGGCGGCGCGAAACGCCGGTAAGGACACGCCACTGCGCGAGTTGCGTTCCGTGGTTGCCGGGTCGTCGTCTGTGACCCTCGACCACGAAGCGCGTACTCTGCTGACCACACTTCGCGAGTCCCTCGAAGCCCGCGTCAGCGCTCTACGCGAAGCCTGGCTCCACCGGATCAAGACGGCTCTAGACGACAGCCGCGTCGCAGACGCGCTCAGGATCTCCTCCAGGCCCTCTGAGCCCAGTGCGCGTCTGCCGGGCGAGATGGCGGTGCACCTTGCCGCTGCGGCGGGCACGGCGATGTCTCCTGAGCTGCCCGAAGACCGTTGGGCCCAGTTGCTGGAGGCAGTGGTCGAATCCCCCGTTCGCCGCACGGTGAAGCCCATCGGCCTCCCGAGCGAACCGAGCGAGGACCTGCTTCGTGCCGCGCGCCATGCAGCCGGAGCAGTCCCCGAACTTGCACGGCTCCTCGGTTTGCCGATCCCCCCGCCGTCCCGTCCTCGCCGCCGGGCTGTGGCCGCCAATCGGCGGTCCTGACGAGGACGGACAAGTCCTAGCCGCCTCGGAGATCCAAGCGCACTACAGGACGTCGCCGTTCAGCCGAGAACCTCATGCTCTCGCAGGAACTCCACCAAGCCGCCGACGGTGTCGAGCGACGCGACCTCGCCCAGCGACACCCAAGAGACGTCCACGGCGTCTCCTCCCGCCACAGGCGTGCAGCTGCCTACCACGGTGATGTCGAAATCGAGGATCACGTAGTGATAACCGGGGAGGATCCGCTCTACCCACCCCCGCAGCTCTCCACAGCGCACGTCCAGCCCTGTCTCTTCGAGCAACTCCCGCTCGACCGCCTCGGCGAGGGTCTCCCCCACCTCCACGCGCCCTCCGGGGATCGTCCAGCGACCAGCCTCGGGCGGCTTGCCCCTGCGCACCAACAGCACCGCACCGTCTACGACGGCCAGGCCACCGACAGCGACGATCGGTGTCGCGTCGGGCACGCGATCTGCCTCATCGTCGACCGGCGCGTTCATCGCAGCAGCCAGCTGGATACCACGCTCACCGAAGCGATCGGTGCATCGTGACGAGACGGGCCTTGAAGCCGGCCACCTCGAGAAGGCTCTTGGTCTCGCGATCTCCTGGCAGCGCCGTCGCGTCGACAGACCGACACCCCGATTCACCGAACCACTCGATCAGGGTGTCCAGAAGGGCGTGGCCGACTCCTGCACCTCGGTGAGCGGGGTCCACGTACAGAGCGTCCACTATGCCCAGCGGAACCTCCCCTACCGGGTCCACCCTCCCCACCGTAAGGCCCACAACGATGTCGCCGACGGCTCCGACCAGGACGCGTCGTCGCGAGTCGGACAGCACCAGCGACAGTCCACCCGGCCTCAGCAGCGCCTTTGCGAGCAGCCCCGTCTCGCGCCGAGCGAACAAGGCACCGCCGCGTCGCTCTTGGAGCGAACTCAGCGCCTCACGGCACAGTTGCGCGCATCGGTCGGCGTCCGCAAGCTGGGCAGGTCTCGCTACCACCACCGGCACAGACCCGTGACCTGCGATGTTCGACGGCGCCTACGAGGACTGATCCGTAGCAGAGCCACTCAGAATCTGGTCAGCCCGATTCAATATCGTTCGCCGGTGTCGATGCGAGAACTCGTGGTCCCTCACGTCCTCGAGCTCGTCGCGAGACAGACCATCGAGGCGCTGGACCACCTGTGACGCCGAAAGGCTGTCGTAGCCGGGGATCGCGAGGCCCATCCTTGGCTTGGCGGCGCTCTCTGTTGCCACAGGACCCGGCGCTACCCATGCCGTCGCGTCGCCGTTGCCGCTCGCACCCGTCTCGTTCGTCCGAAGATGGTCCGCCGAGGCGGTGTTGGCGGTGGAGCCCTGAGGGCTTGCTCCCCCGCCGGTTACCCTCGCGAAGGCTGCTTCTAGCACCTGCTCCGCCTGGCGTAGCGCGGCCTGAACTGCGACCTGCCCGACCACTCTCGCGGTGTGTAACTGTCCGTCGACGCGGTGGCGTCCTTTCTCCAACAGCTTCTCGAGCTCCTCAGTCGCGCTCTGTACGAGCGCGGCCGGGGTGCACATCAGCACGTCCACCAACCGCTCGATCTCGGACCTGCCTTCACTCATCTCTTCGCTCATCGCCACGACCCCCCGTTCCAAGACCCCTCATTCTGGCGCTCAGACGCAGTCACGGCACAAACCCTTCGCCGGGTCCGCCAGCTGGCTCGAGTGTTTGACCAAGAAGCAGGAGCTGCAGACGAACTCGTCCGCCTGCTTCGGCAGGACTCGCTCGGAGGTCTCCGACCGGTCCTCCGTCTCGGGAACGTCGTCTTCTTCCTCCTCGACGACCAGGCGCTCCTTCAAGATCTCGTCGAGACTCGCCTCGACGTCTACGTCGTCTTCTTCCTCCTCGTCTTCCTCCCCCTCCTCGAGGGTGGGTACAGCCACCACAGAGACCTCGGCAGGAGCGGCGCTACCGAGTGGGTCCTCACCGACCGGTAGTTCGATTCCGACCTCTTCGACGGCCAGATCGTCTACGTCGAGGTCGCCGACGAGGTCCTCGTCCAGCTCCTCGTCCGGGAGCTCGCCCAGCTCCTCGTCCGGGAGCTCCTCGGGCTCTACCACGTCTTCCAGATCGTCGGCCATTCTTGCCCTTCGTGGTCCACCTGACGCCGGGGGAGCATATCGGTTCTTACTGAATGCGAATCAAGTTCGGAATCGATCACCCTTACCGCGGAGAGTGCTCAGAGACAGTCGAAACCTCGATCGGCATTCGTCGCGCGCGTGATCAACACTGGGGCGGCGAGGCCCGGGGACCTTTGGGACCATCTCCGCCTCACCGGCGCCGCCGGGGTGATGGTGGGACGTTGTCTACTCAGTCCGCGGGCCTCGCTCCGCCTCTCACAGCATCCCCCCCTGGGTTCCGCCCGGCGTCAAAACGCTGGCGCGACTTCAGGGCGTCTGGGATTGAGCCCACACTATGCGCTGCGTTCGCGTCCGTCGTCAAACGTGTCTACATCCCTTTCACCAGGGCGTTTGCGCATCAGCCCTGCTCAGCGACTCCTATGTTTCAGCAACGCCGACACGCGCTAGGTCGCGAGCCGCGCCCGCCGTTCTTCGGCCCTCCGTTCTGCGTCGAGACGCTCGAGGTCGTGCTCGCCCAAGTCCGCGAACGACATAGCCTCAGCGATAAGACGGTGTCCCGCGCGTTGCGCGATCAGTCGGTACATCTCTTGCGCGACGCGTCGGTAGGTGGGATGGCCCTGCGGGCCCGATCGGAGCTCGATCACGTGCATGGCTTCGCGTGCGTTCATCTGCATGACGAAACGCGTCCGAAAAGCCAGTGCTACCGCGTATGCTGCTTCCGCGGGGCAGATCTCCGACATCACCGCGTACAGCTCCGCAGAGCGCTGCAGCGAGGAAACGAATTCCTGTGATCTTCCGGCTTCTGCGACGATGTCGGGAATGTCGTATCCGAGGTGTGGAACGAGCCCCTGCCATTCGATCGTGAGCATCCGGTGCCTCTGCAGGTCTCTGAACGCTCCATAGTCGGCCACCACCTCAAAGCGGTACCCGGTGCGCTCGAACGCCCGGCCGGGGCGGTGGCGCCGGTTCGTCCGCTCCCCCACGTACGCCCGCACGATCGCCAGGCGGTCCGCAGCTGACAGTGAGCGAACACGGCGGAGGATCTCCTCCTCCCCCAGCGTCGTATACGGGAAGCACATCGCGGCCAACACCTTGTCCTCGCCGTCGGGGTCGAAGTCGACCAGCCGGACCACGGGAGCCGCTGCCTCGTTCATCTCCTCGCGCGGCCACAGACGCTCGACCACGTCCTCGGTTTCCGAACGCGTCGCAGCAAGGTAGTTCGCCCACGCTCCTCCCCGCTCGGGGACATCGAGGCGACGCAAGAACGACGGGATCACCTTTCGCAGCTCCTCGAGCATCAACTTCCCGTAGCGTCTTGCCTCGGGAAGCGGATCGGACCGCATGCGCAGAAGAAGCATCTCGTAGGACTGGCCTGTGCCGTATATGCCCAAGTTCGACAGCGATCCCGCGGGAAGCAGACCGCGGAGCGCGTCGAGCGCCTTTGCCCTTATCGACTGTCGGTAGACGAAGTCGGAGTCGCCGCGCTGCTGGGGGAAGCGACGCCCCAGCCACGCCTGGATCTCGGGCAACAGCCGGCCGTAGCAGTCGAACATCCGGTCCATGTCACCGACGTATCGTGCCCCGAGCGGTGAGTCGAGGACCTCGGGCCCCCGGTAGTAGCGGTAATGGCCGGTCGAGAGGCGGCTGTCGTACGCGATGTAGCGCGTCGACTGCTCGAGGTACGCCATCAGCCGACCTCGCTCGAGCACCTTGGTGAGCAAGTTCGAAGCCTGCTCACATGCCAGGTGAACACCTCCGAGCTGCGCCACCGAGTCGTCGCCGTACTCGAGGAACACTCGCTCGTAGAGGCCCTCTGCACGCTCGACTCCCACGGTGGCGTCCGTGCCGGCGTCGCCGCTCGTGTCGAGATCTCCCACGAACTCGTCGAGGAACAGCCGCCTGAGGCTCTTCGCAGAGCGCGAATACCTGGCGAAGAGCGCTCCCTTGGTGACCTCGGGCAGGTTGACGAGCGCGAACACCGGCCCGTCCAAGTTCGTGAAATAGCGCCGCAGCAGCTCTGACTCTGCTTCGCTGAACGTCTCCTCGGCATAGGGGGACATGCCCCGGCAACACTACGGCCGAGGTCGGCCGGAGGTCGCGGACCCCGCCCCACCAGGGCGGGTGAAGCTTGCCCACGAAGGCGCCGGTGGCACCTCGTCTTGGCACCCCTCTTTCGGGCTCGCGGCGGCCGGCCACAGCGAGGTGGCGACGACCCCTCGCCTCAGAGCTTTCGCCGCTTTCGCAGCGACGAAACGCGTAGGCGCCTCGGGGGCGACGACAGCGATCTGGCTCAGAAGATCCACGAGCTGTTTCGCGTTTCGCACGAAATCCCCAGCACTGAGTTCGCCACGATCGAGAACTCGCGCAAGCGGCTCGCCACGCGCCCAGCGCCAAGCAGCCTCGGCGAAAGAGGGGTTCGGAGCCCTGGTTCTCGCAAGACCGGCTTCTTCCTCGTCCGTTCTCAGGCGCTTCCACAGCGCCGTCAATGCCGCGAGCTGAGCCTGGGCCCCCTTCGGCGGGTGAGGCTCGGCGTGCCGGCGCCCTGCGCGCGCCTCAAAGGTGCACGCAGACACGACCGCGGCGAGCGTGGGGGCATCTGCATGGTCGAGGAGCCCTTCTGACAGCGCCTCACTCACCAGCAAGTCCGATTCGTGGTAAACGCCGGCCAGCAGCTCGCCGCGCTCGCTCAGCTGCCAGGCTTCGATCGTCAGGTATCCCCACTTCTCGAGCAGGCTCAGCGCCCGGTCGAGGCGTCGCGACAGAGCGCGGTGGTGATGCTGGTCGAGGAACTGGGCGAACGACCGGTCCAGCACGTAGTGGGCCTGGTGCGCGGGGTATCGCCGTACCAGGTTCACCGCCAGGTTGTAGGTGGCCCTGAACGACGACGTGAGCGCCGGGGCAGGTGAGGTGGCGAGACTCGCCAGTTCGAGGAGCGAGACCTGCGGCCTCCACAACGTCACCGCGTGGCCGACCGGGTCCAGGCCCCGGCGTCCGGCGCGCCCGGTGAGCTGTGCGTACTCCCCCGAAGTCAGACCTGCCCGGCCGTGAGAGCGGACCTTCGAGAGCCTTTCGATCACCACGGTGCGCGCCGGCATGTTGATCCCGAGCGACAGCGTCTCGGTGGCGAAGACGACGCCCAGCAAACCGCTCGAGAAACAGTCCTCGACCGCTTCGCGAAATGCCGGGATCAAACCCGCATGATGAGACGCCAACCCGGCTTCAAGCCCGGCGCTCCAGGTCCCGTACCCGAGCACACGCAGCTCCTCTTCAGCCAGTCCTTCGGTGTGGGACTCGCAACGTCTTCGGATCTCCTTGCGTTGAGCAGGCGTCGTGAGCTGAAGTCCATCGTCCAAACACTGGGTGACGGCCGCGTCGCAGCCTGCCCGGCTGAAGACGAAGACGATCCCAGGCAGCATCTTCTTCTCACTGAGAGTGCGGATCATCTCGGTGCGCCTGGGCGAGACGAGCCGCGAATAACTCAGTACGCCTCCGCGACGTGTCATGCGTGCGACACGCTCGTCCAGCGCCACCGCTCGAGGGTGAGCGTGTCCATCCTCGAGCAGCGGAACCAGGTCCACGTTTCTCGTTCCCCTTTCGGCGACAGCAACGTGGTTGCGCAGCTCCGTGGGACGGCACTTCTCCACGACCACTCCAGTGGGGCCTCTGACGCTGGCCAGCCAAGCTCCCAGCTGTCGAGCGTTCGACACGGTCGCCGACAGGCAGACCATCACCACCTCGGGAGGGGCGAGGACTATCACTTCCTCCCACACCGATCCCCGATACGGGTCCTGCAGGTAGTGCACTTCGTCTAAGACCACCAGCCCGAGCCCTTCCAGCACGGCTGCCCGGGCAAAGAACATATTGCGCAGGACCTCGGTGGTCATCACCACCACTGCAGCATCCGGGCGATGGGAGATGTCCCCGGTGAGCAGACCGGTGCGCTCACGCCCGTACACCGCGGACAGCTCGGCGAACTTCTGATTCGACAATGCCTTGAGAGGGGTCGTGTAGAAGGCCTTGCGACCGTCAGCCACGGCACGTGCGACCGCGTAGTCGGCGACTACCGTCTTCCCCGATCCAGTCGGGGCTGACACGAGCACAGCATGCCCCGCGTCCAGTGCGTCACAGGCCTTCACCTGGAACGGGTCCAACTGGAAGCCGAGGCGGGAGAGGAACGCGTCGCGAACCTCTGAAGCGCGTGACGCCTCAACGCTCACGAGGACAACCGCCTATCTCAGCCATGTTCTCAACGACGTAGCAGCCGGCCGATGATGATGGAGACCTCGTAGAAGACGTACATGGGCACGGCAAGCGCGAGCATCGAGAACGGGTCGCTGCTCGGAGTGATGATCGCGGCGAAGAGTACGATCGAGACGATTGCCCAACGGCGCCACGAAGCAAGCTTTGCCGGCCGGACCACACCGACGAGCTCCAACGACACGAGCAGAACGGGGAACTCGAAGGTCAGGCCGAACACCGCCATCAGCGCGACCATCAAGCTCAGGTACTTGTTGGGATCGTAGATCTCGTGCAGAGAAGGACCTCCCACGCTCTGCAGAAACTGAAGAGCGTGGGCGAACACGAAGTAGGCGAGCACTGCTCCAGCAGTGAACAGCAGTGTGGAAGCCAAGACGAAGGGAACCGCATAGCGCTTCTCGTTTCGGCGCAGACCGGGAGTGATGAACCGCCAGACCTCCCAGAGCACCACCGGCGAGGAGAAGAACATCCCCCCATAGGCCGCGAGCTTGATCCGAAGAGCCAAGCCGTCCAGTGGTCCGGTCACGTAGAGCTGGCAGTGGCGTGCCCCGGCTACCTGGCAGTAGGGCGACTTCAAGAAGTCGAGGATGTGCGGGTAGATCACGAACGACACTGTCGCGGCGACCGCGAACGCGATCACCGCCACCACCAACCGACGTCGCAGTTCCGCCAGGTGCTCCCCGAGTGTCATCGCGTCGGGTGAGGGCCGGGGCCGGCGGTTGCGGAGGCGACCCAGACGCAAGACCGTTACCACCGAGTACGCCTGCGCTCAGTTCATGCTCGGGTCGTCGGGAACCACCTCCGGCTCGATGGGTCCCGCACCATCTCCGGCTCGACCTTCCGCGACCCGAAACCCGCCTGCCCCGTCATGAGGCGGCTCACTACCAGTTCCGTACGAGTTCGCGTTCGGGCCCGGCTCCCCCGGCCCGCCATCTGGTCGGCTGACCGCAGCAGCCGTCGACGGCCTCGGGCGCTCAGTCACCGCGCGTTCGCTCTCACCTCTTGCAACCGAGCCGTCGTGTGCGTCGGCGAGCTTGTCCAGGAAGGCGAGCGGCGACCGGACGGCCTGAACCACCTCGTGGGTCGGGGGCAGGTCCGGAAAGGTGCTGCGCACCTCGTTCTCGAGCACCTTCCTCCACCGGCGCAGGTCGCCCCACGCAGCCCCTACCTGGCGGGCCACTTGAGGCAACTTCTCAGGCCCGAGAACGATCATCGCGATCACGAGGACGACCAGCAGTTTCGCCGGGCTGAGAGACAGCATGCGACATCAAGTCTACGAGCGCGCGCCGTGGAGCACGAACGCACGATGCCGACACACTCGCAGGTGGGGTCCGGCTCTTCGCAGTGCCTTTCAGAAGAGGCTCATGTGAGAGATGGGCCAGATCCTGAAGACGACGCGTCCCACGATGAGCGACCTCGAAATGGGGCCGAAGTAACGGCTGTCCTGTGAGTTCCCTCTGTTGTCGCCCATTACGAAGTACTCCCCCGCCGGGATGAGCTGGCGGCGGATCGGCGGACCGGGATCGCTCAGTGCCAGAGTGCCCAGCCAGGGCTCGGACAACGGTTTGTTGTTGATCAGGACTGTTCCGTCAGGCTCGGAGCTGATCCACTCGCCGGGCAACCCGATCACACGTTTCACGAGATCGTTCAGTCCCGGGCTCGCAGGCTCGCCGGGGGGTCGCGAGAACACCACGATGTCTCCCCTACCGACCCCGTGGAGGTGATAGCTCAGCTTGTCCACCAGGATACGGTCGCCGATCATGAGGGTCGGTTCCATCGAACCAGAGGGGATGTAGAAAGTCTGGACGACGAAGACTCGGACCACGGCGGCGACGGCCACGGCCACGAGAACCACTGCCAGCCATTCGAGGACCCAGCGTCTTGTTCTCCTGCGCCGCGTTCCGCCGATCTCGCGCCGCATGCCAGCGCCTTCATCTGGTGTCGAAGAGCTCTCGGACGGCGTGTGAACGATCTCCCTTTCGCCTAGCTGACCGACAGTACCCTCACCGTCTGCTCCGCCATGTGTGCCGCGGTCATCGAATACACCGCTGTTCGGAGCGGGCACGGCAGGAGTAGGGCTCGAGGCGTCGGCGACCATGAGAGAATGAGGTTAGGCGACTTTGAACCCGTGCGTGTGTCCTCGAGACTCAGAGGTTCCCGATCAGCTTCTCCACGCGCTCGTCGTGCGAGCGGAAAGGGTCCTTGAGCAGCACCGTGCGCTGCGCCTGGTCGTTCAGCTTCAGGTGGACCCAGTCCACCGTGAAGTCTCGTCGACGCTCCTTGGCCCGCCTGATGAACTCACCACGAAGGCGCGCGCGGGTGGTAGAAGGCGGTTGGTTCATTGCTTCGCTCACTGAGACGTCGTCACAGACGCGTTCCACAGAGCCACGCGCCTCGAGCCGGTAGTAGAGCCCGCGATCGCGGCTCACATCGTGGTACTGCAGGTCGACCAGCGCAACCTTTGGGTGGCCGAGCGGGAAGCTATGGCGGTGCCTGTATGCCTCGATCACCTGGTGCTTTGCGACCCAGTCACATTCGCGCCCCAGGCTCATCGGATCCGACTCCAGCCCCTTCATGCAGTGTTCCCACATCTCCAGAGCTCGGTCCTCCTGGGCAGGCACGCCGTGGGAATCGCGATAACGAAGCGCACGCGTCAGGTACTCGGACTGGATGTCGAACGCGCTGACCTCGCGGCCGTTCGCCAGACGGACCTTGCGCCTGCAGGTGAGGTCGTGGCTGATCTCACGAATGGCCCGGATCGGGTTCTCGAGCGTCAGATCACGCAGGACCGTCGCACGGTCCTCGAGCATCCGCAGCAACACGCTCGTCGCACCGACCTTCAGGTACGTGGCGTACTCGTTCATGTTCGAGTCGCCCACGATGACGTGCAAACGCCGAAAGCGTTCTGCGTCCGCATGAGGTTCGTCGCGTGTGTTTATGATCGGCCGGCTCCGCGTGGTCGCAGAGGACACTCCTTCCCAGATGTGCTCTGCCCGCTGCGACAGGCAGTACACCGCACCGCGCGCTGTTTGCAGCACTTTTCCCGCGCCTGAGTAGATCTGCCGGCTGACCAGGAACGGAATGAGCACCTCGGTAAAGTGGGAGAAGTCGTCACGCCTACTAGTGAGGTAGTTCTCGTGACATCCGTAGGAGTTTCCCGCCGAGTCCGTATTGTTCTTGAAGAGGTAGATAACGCCGCGGATCCCCTCCTCGCGTAGCCGTGCCTCTGCTCCGGTGACAAGGTGGTCGAGGATGCGTTCACCCGCCTTGTCGTGTGCGACGAGATCGCATATCGAGTCACACTCCGGTGTCGCGTACTCGGGGTGGCTCCCCACGTCGAGGTAGAGCCGGGCGCCGTTCTCGAGGAAGACGTTCGACGACCGGCCCCAGCTGACCACGCGTCGGAACAGATAGCGCGCCACCTCGTCCGGGCTAAGTCTTCTCTGGCCCCGCAAAGTGCACGTAACCCCGTACTCGTTCTCGAGCCCGAAGATACGCCGGTCCATGATCTCCCACGCTAGTGCCGCGCGCGTCGCGAGCAGCGGCAGCGCCATTCACGAGCTGCTTCGGGGACGGCGGGGTGCTCTCTTGGCTCTACGGACTCGCGTCTCGCGTTGAGGTCTCCCCCGCGCTGCGATCGCTCGCTGCGCGAGACGTCTTGCCCGGCCGTTTGCCTCCGGCGAGCAGCTCCGACAGCTCCGTCAATGCAATGCGCCGGAACGCCCGGCGACCGTTGTTCCGCGCCAGCACCGCCACCTCCAAGTCCTGCGGACCGAGAGTGCGATCGGAACCCGCGAGCGAGCTGACCGCTGTCCGCAGCGCGCGCTCGAGCGTCCAGTCCTTCTCGTAGTTGGCGGCGAAGCGCTCCGATATGGCTCCGGCCTCCCCTCCCAACACCGCGAAGCTGTCCTCGTCGGTGATCGTTCCCTCGTACGCGACGTGGTACAGCTGGTCTGGTCGGCCGTCGGCGCCCAGCTCAGCGACCAGGATCTCCACCTCGAGCGGCTTCATCTCGTGGGTGAACACCTGACCGAGGAACTGTGCATACAGGTTCGCGAGCGACCGGGCGTCGACGTCTTCGCGGCTGAAGGCGAAGCCCTTCGTGTCGGCGTGGCGCACGCCGGCCACCCGCAGCTGGTCGAACTCGTTGTACTTGCCTACCCCCGCGAACGCGATGCGGTCATAGATCTCACTCACCTTGTGCAGCGATCGCGAAGGATTGTCCGCGACGATCAACACACCTTGGTCGTATACGGTCGCCACGAGCGACCGACCCCGGGCGATACCCTTCTGGGCATATTCTGCCCGGTCTTTCATCACCTGCTCCGGGGCGACGTAGAAGGGCATCGTCATGAGCCGCCACCCCCCTGCCCGCGACCGAGGCCTCGTTGCTCCACCAGTGCGGCGAAACGCTCGGCCACTTCCTCTCGAGCCACCTCTTCGTAGCCCTCTGCCGTCACGGCGGCGACCATCGGGAAGATCCCTCGCACCACGTCTGGCCCCCCGGTTGCAGCGTCCTCGTCTGCGGCCTCGTACAAGGCGCGCACCGCGAGCTCAATGGCTTCGTCGCGTCGAAGATCAGGCCTCCATCCCAACTTGATAGTGGTCCGAGCGTCGCGACCTCCTGACCCGGTTGCCGCATGGTCCGCCTCTTCGAAGTGACCCCCTGTCACGTCGTAGGTGAAGATCCGCCCTTCGCGCATTCGCAGGTCGTATCCGGCGTAGAGGGGGACGACCACAAGACCTTGCATAGCCATCGGTAGGTGCTCGCGAACCATCTGACCGAGCTGGTTCGCCTTGCCCTCCAGACTGAGCACGACTCCCTCGACCTTCTCGTAGTGCTCCAGTTGCGTCTGGAAGAGCTTCACCATTTCCACAGCTGGGCCCGCCACTCCGGCTATGGCCACCGCAGAATGACGGTCGGCAGGGAAGACCTTCTCCATCGTCCTATGGGCGATCACGTTTCCCTCGGTGGCGCGGCGGTCACCTGCCATCACCACTCCGTCGGCATACCGGAGTGCCGCTACCGTCGTGCCGTGACGCAGCGGCAGCTCACCAGGCAGCTGACCCGCACGTACCTCGCCGGCGTTGTGCAACGAGGCCCCTCGTGCTCCGCTCAGAGGCACTGCGCTCGGATGGCTTTTGCGAAGCAACGCAGCGAAGCTCGGACCTGGATCGTCTCGGGGCTCGAACATCAACAGACCCACGTGGCTATGTCCCGCCTTTCTGTGCTTCGAACATCAACAGACCCACGTGGCTATGTCCCGCCTTGGGTGCGCCGACCCAAGAGACCCCACGTGGCTACTCTCCGCCCTTCTGTACGTAGTTGCGCACGAACTCCTCGGCGTTCTCCTCGAGAACCTCGTCGATCTCGTCAAGCAGGTCGTCGAGCTCGGCCTTCAACTTCTCGCGCTGCGCAGACGTCGCGGGCGCCTCGGTCTTCTCAGGCGCCTTCTCGTCTCGTGGCGTCGCCGCCGGCTTTCGCTTCACCTCCCGTTCTTTCATCCCGGCTCCCTAGCCGCTTAGTCGTGCCAAC
>Ga0181533_1000173_pt1 | contig 82898 bp, 57 predicted proteins | sample PEATcosm2014_Bin_45_FD_119772 | JGI IMG/M metagenome (GOLD analysis project Ga0181533, IMG submission 119772) | Peatland microbial communities from MTU Mesocosm Facility, Houghton, MI, USA - PEATcosm2014_Bin11_60_metaG | ecosystem: Environmental > Terrestrial > Soil > Wetlands > Peat | place... | reverse complement strand
TGCGGGAGCTCGCTCCCGCTTTTTCTACCGCTGACTCGTCAGCGGTTGGTCGTTTGCCGCGACCCGTCGCGGCAAGGGAAAGCGGCGACGAGTCGCCGCACTCCGAAAGCGAAGTGTGCACCCGCCGCGACCCACACTTTCTCTCGATTCTCGCAGGCTGGCGCCGAGCGCAGCTCTGCGACGTAGCAGAAAAAACGGGGCCAACCCCGCAGGAGGGGATTGGCCCCGAGGTCGTGCGCACAACCGTTCAAGAAGCTATCAGAAATCGCTTCGAGTAAATCTACTCTTGCGACTGGAAACCCGGGGGGAATTGCTTGATCCCCCCTCAGTTTCCTGGTGGTTTAGAACTCCAGCCGCAGACCCATGGTGATGTTGCGCGGGCCTGCCGTAGCGCCCGTGGGCATGCCAAAGTTCGAGGAGTTGGGGTTGCCACTTATGCTTCCGAAATCCGTCCGGTTGAAGGGGTCGAACACGTTCATTTGGTAATGGAGCAGGACAGACTCGCGGATTCTGATCTCCTTACTCAGGGCGACGTTCTCACCCCGGGAATAAGGGTTGCGCATTCGGCTGTTGGTATAAGACCAGTTACCCAACGTAAATGGAGGGGTCGTTTTAATGGGTGCATTGGCCCCGGTGTTGAACCAGCGAACAGCCGAGTTGTCGGGGTTCAGCGACTGGACAGAGACGCCGGTCTGAATTGGCAGTCCGGTGGCCGTGTACTTCTGGACCCACACAAAGGTCTCGGTATTGAGATAATCAGTGGCATTGGTTTCCGTAATCAGTTGGCCACTGCGATACTGCTGGTCCCAAGCGAATGTCCAACCGCCCACGAAATGGTTCAGGATCGGCTTGGAGTTGCCGAGAAACTTTTTGCCCTTGCCAAAAGGCAACCGATAGCTCGAAATGACGTTAATTACTTGGGGAAGGTCCTCAGGCGCATAGGTCTTGTCGCCGTAGGGGTTGTAGGTATCCTGTGCCTGTAAGGCGGTCGAGGCTGAAATCTCGAGATACGACAGCATCGCCATACTCTTCGACCAGACGTAGGATCCCGTAAAGTTCAGGTCACCAAAACGATGCTCGACTTTCATCTGGAACGAATCGTACCAAGTCCTGCCGTCACCCGCGTTCGACGAAGAAACTGTGCCGTATTGCGGGTAGGGACGAATGGCTTGGTTCGCTGTCGCGCTGGTGCCCCACCCCGAGGTGAACCAAGATGCCGAGGCCATATTGGCTACGCCATTCGTGCAGGGGATCAGGCCTTGCGCCGCAGCAGTACAGAGATTGGGATCGGTGATCTTCGCTCCCAGCAAATTCGTGTCCCCGGTTGGCCCTGCCGTCCCCATATAGAGAACGCTGGTGGGAAGGGTGTTCAGTTGAGACGCCTCATTCATGCCGTAACCACGATTACCTACATAGGCGCCCTCGAACAGCCAGTTTTTGTATTGTTTCTGGATGGTTAAGTTATAGTCGTAGATTTTCGGTGCAACGCCGAAGTGCGGCCCCATGTAGGTGAGGTCACAGGCATTACAGTTGAAAAAGTCCTGAAAGTTATCGACGCCGGGAGCTAGCTGCGCCGCATGGAACGCGGGGCCTGCCTGCACGCCACCCAGGTTGCCCGTGGGCATATTGGGATTGTACCCCCCTGCATCCCACTGGAAGGCGGGATCGGCGGTATTGGTACTAGGCTGAGATTTGGTGCCGCCTGAGAACCCATCCGTGCATCCGCAGCCGCCGTTGCCTATCGCCTGATAGTAGATACCCCAGCCGCCACGGATCACCAGGTTGGGTCTCACATTCCAAGCAAAGCCCAAGCGCGGTCCAATTTCGCTGAAGTCAGTCGGGTAGGGACGGGCTTTCCCGATGCGGTCCGGCCCGACGCCCATGAATTCAACGGTGCCGGGAAGATTGCCCGCCGTCGTATCGACCCCCGTGGGGTTAAACGAGCCGTAGTTGCCGTTGATGATGTGCCAGCCGATGGGCACTTCGTAGCGAACGCCTAAGTTGAGAGTGAAGTGCGGCCGAATTCTCCAGGTGTCCTGGAAGAACCCAACGTGATAGCCGTAGCGAATCTGGGGGCCAAAGACCGGCAGGGCGGCTAGGGTGCCACTGTCGACATCCCCCAGCAAGAAACTGGCGAAGGCGCTGCCATCGGCGCTGTCGGTGGATGAGGCTGCGGTGGTCAAGCGGTTGAAGTTGTAGGTCCCGTTCGTCCCCGACCAGTCATTGCCGATGGTCCTCATGCGGCGAATCTCCCACCCCATCTTGATTTCGTGCTTGTTGTGGATCCAGGTGAGAGACTGGCTGACCTGGGTTGTCCAGTTCCACTGCCCGCCGTTGTTGACTTTCCCTTGGTTCATGCCCCAGTCCGTGCAGCAACTTTCGTTGTCGTTAATAAAATTGACAATCGGCGTGGCGTTCGGCCGGGGGTCAGAAGTATATTGAGGGAAGCCGAACTTGGTGCCCCAGCCGTTTTGGAGCGGGTTATTCCAGTATACCCGATCCTGGCTGAATCCCCACATGGTGTGCAGCAACATATGGGGGTTGATCGTGAAATCGTCGCTGGCACGCTCATAGTATGGGGCGTTGAGGCTATTCAGCCCGTCGCTGAGCGGACCCGGTAGGTACGTATCCGTAGAGCTCAGGTAGGTCCGGTGGGTAATGAAAAACGCCACCTTATTCCGCTGGTGGATGGAATGGTCAATTTTGACCGACCAGGACCGGTCCGTAACCGTGGTCGTGGAGTTAAATGCGTAATTGGCGGCCAGGGGCACATCCGGGGTCCCGGACGGGGCGCCGACGAGGGTAGGGACCGCGCCCGCATTGGGAGCGGGAATTTGTTGAATAAAGTTGCTGGCAATCTTGCTGATACGGTTGGTGGGAATGATGTTGCCCGGAAAAGCCGTCCGGGTCCCCCCCAGGTACGGACCGTTGCTGTCGGTCAGAGGGTCGTAAATAGCGATCCCATTGGGGGCCTGCTTAGTTTGCAAGTAAAGGAATTCAGAGAAATTGCCCTGCAACATTTGCGCGGTGGGAACCGTCTCACCGGAGTTGACAGCAACAGACGCAGGTTGCCAGAACCCCACCCACGTAAAGTAAAAGAACGTCTTGTTGCGGCCATCGTAGACATGCGGGATATACACCGGTCCGCCCGCGTATCCGCCTTCTTCGTTGTACCGCTCCATGGGACGACAGGCCTTCGCTTGTATAGCATGGCATTCCGTACCAACGGGGATGACGGGGACCCCACTTGAGTTAAGATATCCGCGTTGATTCGGATTCTGGTTGTTGGACCACGAGACGGCGTCAAGGAATTGCCGCTTGAAGTTATAGAGCGCTGCGCCGTGCACGTTGTTCGTGCCTGACTTGGTCGAAAACTCGATGATTCCACCGCCCACGCGGCCATTCTCGGCGGAGTAGCCTGAGGTGAGTATCTTCATCTCGTCATAGCCATAGAAACCGGGGAAATAGTACGACAGGCCCCCCGATTCCGGGCTCACCAAGCTCCCGCCGTCGATCAGGTACTCCTCGCCGCGGCCGTTCGAACCGTTGACGGACACGGTGCCGGCGGCGCTGGTGTTGACCGTTGGCATATAGCCTACGAAGCCATTGGCCAGCTCCAAGCTGCCGTTCCACAGCGGGAGGGAAGCCATCGCCTGCGGGCTTATGCTCGTTCCTTTCACGGCGTTGGCGGTCTCCAGCACCGGCGCCGAGCCCTTGACTTCGATCGTTTGCTGGATCGTGCCCAACTCCAGTTTGATGTCGATCGTCTCGCGCAGATCGAAGCGAACTTCGATCCCCGTTCGCACATACGTCTTGAAGCCGGGGTGCGTAACCGATATCGTGTAGGGGCCGGGCGGTAAGGTGGGCAAAACGTACAGACCGGCTTGCGTGGTTTCGATGGTGTATTGACGCCCGGTTGGCACGTGCGTGGCCACAACCTTCACCAACGGGACCACGGCCCCGTTGGGATCGGTGACCACCCCGGAGATGGATCCGGTGGTAGTCTGCGCCAGCAGCGCAATCGGGAGAGCAATGAGGATTGCCAGAATCAAACAAAGGTGTTTCACTAACCTCATATGTAAATTCTCCTCTCTTCTTTCAATTAGGAAATGCAATTGGGAAATGAACCAACCTGCCGCCGCGGAGTCGAACAGGCAGGGCGATACCTCCCGCATTCTTTCTGTTATGGAAACCCCACTGAGACCAGACGCTAAAGATTGCCATGCCCGGGACTGGGCGTAAGCCTTTCTTGCGGACCACGCGCAAGGGGCTATAAAACGCGCGTAACCCTAGCACGAGAGAATATGCTTGTCAAGACAATTTTTTAACGCTATAAATGAGCTTTGTAGCGCTAACTCTGCGACATCATAATGTGAAGCCCGCTGTAGCCGGGGGATGACGATGAGGGCCGAGGCGCTTGGGCATTATGAGCGGGGAGGGTTGATGTGCCAGTCCGGATGAAGGACATCGCTGAGGATTTGGGCGTTTCGTTGATGACCGTTTCCAAGGCGCTGCGAAATCACAGTGATGTCGCCGAAGAAACCCGCCGTCGAGTCAGCCAGCGCGCTCGCGAGCTTGGGTACGAACCCAATCTCATCGCCCGCAGTCTCGCCGGCCATCGGAGCTTCTTGATCGGGCTGGTGGTACCCGACCTGATGCAGTCCTTCTTTGCCGAGGTCGCCAACGGTATCGACCGCAGAGTAAGACCGTTGGGCTATCAGATAGCGATCTGCAACTCCGGTGGCAACGTCGAGACAGAATTACGCCAGATCAAGCTCCTGCTGGCGCGCAAGGTTGACGGCCTGCTGATCGCCTCCGCCGCGCCGCACGCGAGCCGTCCGATGGTCGAACTGCTGGAGGGGCACGCAGCGTCTTACGTATTCGTCGATCGCGTGATTCCGAATGTAAAGGCCAACTATGTCGGAGTGAAGGACGACAAAGCGGGTTCTTTGGCCACCGAGCATCTCATCGAGCAGGGCTGCACCCGCATCGCCCACCTTCGCGGGCCCATGGTGTCCACGGGAAGGGGAAGACTGCGCGGCTACCATCGGGCCTTGGCGAAACACGGACTGAAGGTCCCGCCCGAGTATGTCATCAGCGGGGGACATGAAGACAGCACCGGCTATGCTGCCATGCAGCGCCTGCTCCAATTAAAGCCTCAACCTGATGGGGTCTTCTGTTACAACGATCCGGTCGCCGCCGGCGCCATGAAGGCCATCCTGGAAGCTGGCCTGGACGTACCCGGGGACATTGCCGTGGTGGGCGCGGGTGACCTCCATTATTCTGACATGCTGCGCGTACCGCTTTCGACGATTAACTATAGCACCTCCCAGATCGGCGAAAGCGCAGCAGAACTGCTGCTCGCGTGTATAGAATCCAAGACCCCGCTGCCGCCGAAGCGCATATTGTTCCCGCCGCGACTGGTCGTGCGGGAGTCCAGCCTGCGTCAGTCCTCCTCACAATGAATACCTTCCAACACCCTATGGCAAGCAAGGTGCTAAGATGCCAAGGGAAGAGTGTCAAATGTAACGCGCCCAGAGGCGCAACCTTCATATCAAATCCTGACCCGATACGGGGGGAGGAATTCCATTTATGGACCGGCGCAATTTTCTGAAAAAGAGTGGAGTGCTAGCGACAGCTTGGGCATCGGGAGCGGGTTTTGGCACCATGCTCATGCCCCTGCGACTGTCCGCATCTGAAGGCGGCCCTGTCGATGATAACCCCAACCTTGCGGATGGGAGAATGGGGGCGACGCCGAGCGCCTCCTCGGTCAGCAAAGCGACCCCCTTTAGCTACGTCCCGACCAAGGTATTGGGCGACAACATGAACTCCAATTGGGAAACCGATAGGGAGACGCGCGGGGCTTGGCTGGAAGTCAATTATCCGGAAGAGAGAACCGTGGGTGAAATCTGGCTGCTGGCCAAACCCCTCCCCTATGACATCGTTTTTGACCCCTACACGCGCGGGGGAAAGATGCAGACGCCTCGGAGGGTGACTTGCTCGCTGGGCGGAGGCGCCTCCGTCAGTGCCGAAATTAGCCAGTCCACAAACTTCCAGATCATCACCTTTCCCCAGCCGCAAAAGACAAAATCCGTTCGCATCACCATCGACGAAATATGGCCGGAAGAGGGCCGCGAAGGGACGGGCTTGGGCAAAGTGCGAATTTACGCCCGGCCTCATGTACGCACGTTTGACCTTTCGGTCTACACCATGTTCGACGCCCACGATGGAATGCCTGTGCAATCCGCCACCCTCGCGGCGATCAACCCCGGCGCGGAAGTTCGTGGCGCGCGATTGCAAATTTCGCGGGAGGGAAAAGTCCTGATGAACATCCCGCTGGAAACCCTGCCGGCGCAATCCGTCCTTCGTCAAAACATCTGGATCCCCTCCTCTTATGAGGACCAGGATTTCGAGTTCAACATCAGCGATAGCCAGTCGGCGTTCAACGCCACCCGGAAGTTGCAGGTACCGGCCTATCATTCCTACTTTGACGGCGGGACATTTGATCTCCTGGCAACGAATCACAACGACCTCGGGTGGCTCGACACGCAAAAGGTCACCGCGGATTATCGCTCAGCGGAGTTGATCCTGCCGGCGATGGAGATCATGAAGAAGTCTCCGGACTTCCGCTATTCCATGGAATCGGTAGTCTACCTCACCGAGTTCCTGGAGCGGCACCCGGAGAAACGGCAGGAGATGGCACAGTTAATGCGCGAACGGAAATTCGTGTGGGGAGCGAGCTACGTTCAGAACCTGGAAGGACATGTCGGCCCGGAGAAACTGGTGCGGCAGTTTTACCTGGGGCGGCGATGGCTGAGAAAGAACTTTCCCGGCTGCGATACCATCCATTATTGCAAAACCGACCCCCCGACCATGACCTGGCAGATGCCGCAGATCCTCAGCAAGGCGGGCGTCAAGTATGTGCTGCAAGGGCGCTTCCCCTGGGGTTTTTATAATTGGGAGGGGCCGGACGGATCACGGGTTTTTGTCTTTGCCATCCGCTATGCCGATCCCCTGATCAATCCCAAGGGCAACCAGGGATGGTTGCAATACGCCCTCGAGCGCGAGGATTATTATGCTTACCACAAACTTCCCCCCCAAATGATCTTCGATTTCAATTCGGATTACATCCCGCCACCCGTCTCTCTGCCACCTTACCTGCACAAGCAGAACGCGGCGATGAAGCGGTTTGCGGACGCGTGGAATAAGCACTACGGCGGACAGCCCAGTCGCCAAATCAAGCCACCGCTCCTCCGGTTTGTGGAGGCGGAAGGGACTCTGGAGGATTTCACGCGCAAGGAGCCCAACGTCACTACCGTCAAAGGGGATTGGCCCTTGAATTGGGCGTACTACGATGAGCCGGGGCACCGCACCGGTCTGCTGGCGGGCCGCGAGGCTCACAACGGCATTCTGGCAGCGGAGAGGTTGTATGCCGGCTTGATGCAGAAGAGCCCGTCTGTAGCTTATCCCGCGAAGACCTTCGAAGATGCCTGGAAGGCGAATTGTTGGCCCGACCACGGCTGGGGCGGGAATAAGGGGACTGTGACGGACAGCGTTTACATTGAGTCGTACCAGAAATCGCGTACTCTGGCGGGTAAGCTGCTCTCCAGCGCCTCCAGCCAGTTAGCGCGGGGCGTTCCACGAAAGTCCGCCGAACAGCCCACCGTGGTCGTCTACAACCCGCTCTCCTGGCGGCGGACGGATGTGGTGCGCTGCCGTGTGGCCAAACCCGCCAGTGGGAAATCATTTCGTTTGCGCGACTCTGCCGGCACGGCAATTCCCTGCCAACTCGCGAGTGGGGCGACGGGCGAAGCGGACGCAGAAATCACCTTCATCGCCAACGACGTGCCGTCCGTGGGTTACAACACTTATCACCTCGAGCCCGTGGATTCACCGGCCCCGACGATGGAGTCCGTCACCAACAACACCTTGGAAAACGATGCCCTGCGCGCCGTCATCGGCGGCGGCGGCCTCGCCAGTCTGTACGACAAACACCTGAACCAGGAAATGCTGAAAACCGAGAAGTTCTTTGGGGGCGAAGTTTTGCAATTCACGGCTCCGGGCTACGGCTGGGATGACCCCGAGAACGTCACCACCGAGGACTTCGATAAGACCAGCCATCACGACTTCCGCGCCGTGAGCTCGGTGCGAGGGCCGGTTTTCGCCGCCGCTATGCATGAGGCGCAGTTTGAGCACTTCCGCTTGCAGCAGACCTTCCGCCTTTATCCGTCGCTCGACCGCGTGGAAATGGACGTGGACATCCGCAATTGGGATGGCACCCAGGCGCGCGAATTGCGCGTAGCGTTTCCGATCAACTTACCGCAAGATTTCCGGCTCAGCTACGAGGTCCCGTTCGGCACGGTGGAGATGGGAAAGGATGAAATCGACTTCTCCCTCCTGCCGCCTCGGGTTCATTGCCAGTTTTCTTCCCGCGTCTATGGTGGGGACTCGCCCTTGCCCTTCCGCGAGGCCATCAATTGGATTGACGCTTCTTCCGACCTTTTTCAGAAGTTCGGGTGCCTGGCCGCTTCCAATTGCACCGTCCACCTCTTTGCCGATCAGACCGACAATCCGGTGGCCTATCCGGTGCTCCAGCACGTGCTGCTCTCCACGCGCAAGAGCCAGGCCTGGGACCCCGTCTACTGGTTCACCCAAGAGGGAGACCATAGCTTTCGGATGGCGCTGTACCCCCACAGCGGCGGATGGCGCGAGCGCTATCGCGAAGGCATCGCCTTCAACTTCCCGCTTCTCGCTTTTGTGGCTTCCGGAAGTGAGGGGGCGGGCAAATCTCTGCCGTCGTCGGGAGAATTCCTCCGCCTCGAACCGGGCAACCTCATCATGACCACACTCAAGAAGAGTGAAGACGATGATTCCCTGGCCTTGCGATTCTACGAAGCCGAGGGCCAATTCACCCACGCCCGCGTGCGCCTCGCGCAGCCCATCCGGAAGGCGTGGCTGACCAACCTGATTGAGGAGGAGCCCCAACCTGTCGCGGCCAACTCCCAAGGCGTGCTGGAACTCGACATTAAGCCTTGGGAAATCGTGACCCTAAAGCTCGCCGTGTGATGGTGTCCTAGCAATACTTCACGATGAGGAGAAGAATGAGAAGCCGAAGAGACTTCTTGAAGCACGGAGCGGGAGTGATGGCAGTCCTGCCCGTCGCGTCTTCCCCAATGGCACGAGTTCGCGAGGAAAATCGCGGGTCGGCAATGGATACCCCGAGCGCCGACCCCGAATCAAACCCGGCCGCGGGGCCCAGGATTGAGGAGATCGACGGCAGGATGGGCCCCGTAATCCAACTGCCCGATGGAAGATTTCTCGCCGTTTACCCGGAAGGGCGATTAACCAAGAACTGGGATGACACCACGATTCCCGAATACATGTTTGGCCGCTTTTCGCCTAATGGCTTGGAGGGATGGAGTGAACGCCAAGCGTTGTTTGCTTTCCCCGCCGGACCCGGAGCGGCGGGCATGGGTATCACCTCTGGGGGAGCATTGCCTCTCACCACGCGCGACGGCGTGGTCCACCTTTTCGGATTGCGCATCACGGGATGGCCGAAAGGCCCCAAGCCCAAGGCGAGCGAAGTGGTGAAGGCACGATGCCACCTCTGGCACACCACCTCGCGCGACAATGGCAAGAGCTGGGCACCCCTCCAGGAGATTGATTATGGCCACACCTACACCGGGGCGCTCAACTCGTCGATTCAACTGAAATCAGGCCGGATTCTGCTGGCGCTTTCGTATCACTCCCCCACTCGTTCCACAGGATTTTTTGTGAGCTACGTGGTTTTTTCCGACGATGGGGGAAAAACCTGGAAGAATTGCCGCAGCGATGTAACCGTCGATTGCGGCGGGAAAGCGGGAGAATCCGGCGCGTGCGAGCCGGTCCTGATGGAACGGGAAGACGGCCGCGTCTGGATGATCATCCGTACTCAGACGGGCTTTCTCTTCGAGTCATTTTCAGAGGATGGAGGGGAAACCTGGAGTCAAGCCCGGCGCACCATTTTTCGCGCCTCGAACGCTCCCGCGGGCGTGCTGCGATTAAGGGACGGCCGCTTGGTGCTGGTGTGGAACAACGAATTCGGCCCACCTTTTCGCGATGGAATCAGCTACTCGCGGCAATCACTGGTGATGGCCATCCATGACGGCGGGATGTGGAAGGGTTATCGCGAACTCGCCACGTTCGGCCCGGATGATAACCACGACGGTTATGGCGGAATGCGTTATCCCTTTCTGGTTCAAATTCCCGACAATAATATCCTCGTTGCGTACTCGGAAGATGGCCGGGCGAGCCGGAAGAAAGAGCAGTTCCGCGCGTTCGTCGATTACCGCTTGGTGCGCGTCGATCCCCGCTGGCTGTTGGGGACAGACGCCCGGGAAGATTTCTCGCAAGGCTTGGAACGCCTGCAATTGGCCGGGACAAGCGGCGTCGAGATTCTGCCGGGTCCGGAAGGCAGGCCCGCGCTGAGACTCACCAAACCCCGCGCCGACACGCCCAGCGGCTTCTGCTGGAATTTCCCCTTTGGGAAAAAAGGCGGCGCAAAGATTCGCCTGCGCACCGAGGCGGGATTCGCAGGAATTTATTTCGCCCTCGCGGAAACCTTCCTGGCGCCCTCCCACAACGGCGGCGGCAACTTTCGCGGCATGATCGACACGGATGGAAAAGTGAAGGCGCAATATGTTTGTGGGCTCCCCTATGAAGATTCGAGCACGGTGCAATGGGGAGTAGATGAGAACCGCAAATTCCAGTTGGAGCAAGGCGAGGTCCACGAACTTGTGTTGGACTGGAACTGCGACGACAACGTGGGCAACATCAAACTGGACGGCCATTACACCATGAATCTGGCAGGGTTGGAAATGGCGCGAGGGATTTGTTATCTCCGCCTCTTTTCTGCCGCCACCGGCAAAGACACAAATGGCCTTTGGGTGCTCAGCCTCGAAAGCCAGTCACAGCCGTGAGAGTGCGTGGACATTCTGAGCTGTAAGCGCCAGGAACCGCAAATGTTGCCAACCCGCCGCTGGCCACCTGCGCGTTAGCCCTTTCTTGGCGGACAATTTGTCACGGATTTTTCGGGTTCCTACAGCTTTTGGTAAGTGACTTTCTTTTCAGTATGTTCTCAGCTTTGATAGGAGAAAAAGCTCTCTTCCGACCCTTTATTTTCAATAAGTTCTCAGGTTTGGGCGTTTGCGCGGGTGACGGACACGAAGTCACCATGTAATGGGGGAGGAGTTGACGCTGGGAAATCACCACCATAAATCCCTTCTTGCCCCCGGCGCGTTGCCCTGCCGGCCCCACGGACGTCTGAACCGCCGCCGAGCATCACGGTTAATAGTAGCCGATTGGCATGGGCTTGTCAAGAGGAAATAATGTCCGATGACGGGATCACCCCCCGGTGGGTTCGGACGGCCAGGTGCGATATACTGTCGGCCGGTCAAGTCCACGAGGAGGGACGATCACTATCTCATACCCTCTCCAGTAACTCGTTAATCTCAGAAAATGAGCGCGTGTCCTTTGAGTAAAATCCCCAACTCGCTGCCATACACCCGAGACCTTTAATGAAGAAGATCGCCATTTTACTACTTATGATGTCCCCCATTCATGCGGCTCTGTGCGCACCCTCTCGGCGGATTGAGGGGTGTTCCGTCGCGTCCATCCAGGGAGACGTCGTAACACTCCATTGCCGCAACCATGCGCAAGTACGTGTGCAAGCCGTGACACCCGCCATGCTGCGAGTGCGCGTTTCCACCGACGGGAAGTTTCCGGAATCTCTCCCCGAGCACTGGGGATTCGTAAGAGACAAGTGGCCCGCTTTTCCCGTCAAAACGAAACCCACAAAGCAAGCTGTGTGGATTAAAACCACAAGCGTGAGTATTCGCGCCGACCTTCAGGAGTTTGGCCTGACGCTTACAGATGGCGCGGGGCATGAGGTCTTTAAGCAAACGAGATTGGACTATGGCGATACCCACGCGATGCAAGTGGAAATGGGCGCAGACGAGCACTTCTACGGCCTGGGCTTCCAAAGAATCGCTCTGGACGTGCGCGGGCACAAACTGGATTGGTGGCGGGAAATGCGGTGGAAGGAGGCGACCGTCCCCTTTTTCATGAGCACGCGCGGCTACGGTTTTTACTCGAACAATACGTGGCGGCACACCTTTGATTTCACCGGCAGCAACGCGAGTTACTCGGTCTCTGCCCTCGGCGGAGAGCCGGATTATTTCGTGATCTACGGCCCGAATTTCAAAACCATTCTTGACCACTACACCGACCTGACCGGGAAACCCCTGCTCGCGCCCCGGTGGGCTTTGGGCGTGGGCTATCAGGGACGGTACCTGGAAGATCAGAAGGATGTGCAGACCATTGCCGAGGGTTTTCGCCGCGAAGACATTCCCCTCGATTGGATCGGGTTGGAGGGCGGGTGGGAAGACGTTCCCTACACCATGAAGTGGGTTTGGGGCGCGAAGCGTTTCCCTGATCCCGACGGGATGATCAAATCGCTCGGCACGATGGGAATCAAGATGGGCCTGTGGGAATCGGGGAAGGCACCCATGACCGGCTACACGGACCCGGAGGTGCGCAAGAAGTGGTACAGCCCGAGGATCGAAGGGGCCATCGATAAAGGCATCAAGTTCTTCAAACAGGATGATCCGTACCCGCGGATGATCCAGAGCACGGAATGGCTTCCGCCGGATTTGAACTCGGGACTGCGGGGTTCCGGCACGCTTTCGACCGGCGAGATGACCAATGTGACGAATTCCCTGTACAGCCAGACCGCCATGAATGAATACACGCGGGTGACAGGCGAACGCGCCATGATCATGTTTTGCGGCTACGGCTCGTCGATTGCCTCACAACGCTGGCCGTTCACCTGGGAGGCTGACTTCGCCCTCGGCGTGGGGGCGCTGAACGCGAGCCTTTCCGGACATTCGCTGGTTAGCACGCGGGACCGCAATGAAGCGCCCGATGGAATTCACGCCGGGTACTTGGCTCCGTTTTCGTACCTGGAGTCATGGGCTTACTACAAGGAGCCCTGGTTCTACTCGGAAGACCTGCTGGATATGAACCGCTTTTACGTGAAGCTCCGATACCGGTTGCTGCCCTACTTGTACTCATCGGTTCACCAATCGGCGGAGTCGGGACTTCCGGTGATGCGGCCGATGGTTCTTGAGTACCAGAACGATCCGCAGGCGCAACAAGTGCAATCACAATACTTGCTGGGAGACTGGCTGCTGGTGGGCTCGGCGCGCCCGACCCCGGTGAGCGGCTCGGAGTCGTCGCAAATAGGCGTTGGTGAGCAGGTGACGGACACTCATGCGAAAGTGTATCTGCCTGAGGGGAATTGGTACGACTTCTGGACAGGCCGCAGGGTGGCAAGCAAAGGCGAGTGGCATACGGCAGAATGGCCGCCGTATGCAGGTGGACCGCTCCTGGTGAAAGGCGGGGCCATCATCCCGATGGGACCGGTTACCGCCTTCGTGGATCAGGAACCTTTGGAGGTGATCCGGCTGGACATCTATCCGGCGGGCGAGTCGGAGTATGCAGTGTATGAGGACGACGGCCGAACTTATGAATATCAAAAGGGCGCCTTCGCCACCACCGAGGTGAAGGTGAGCGAACGCCGCGAGGCGGTGGTCATTGACGTTGGGGCGCGGCGAGGCTCTTACCGCGACATGCCGAAGCGGCGGGCCTACCTGATGAGCGTTCACGTGGCGTTGCGACCCGTCGCCGTATCGCGCCGCGGGCAAGCGCTACAGGAGCACGCGTCACGGGAAGCATTGGTGGGCAACTCCAGCCTTTGCGGTTGGTACTACGACGAGCAAAAACAAATCGTCTGGGTCAAGGCGACAACGGGATGGCGCTATGGGGCCGACAGTCGCGGTCCGCAGAAAGACCCGGAGCAGGATACGGCTTATTGGGACGAAACGGCGGCAGGGGAAAATGCCGGCTACTCGATACGGATCGCACTCCCGCAAATCGTCGTGACAACACAGGAAGCGGCGTTGGCGGCAGGAGGAAACAACAGCACTCGGGTGCCCGCGACCATCACCGATCCGCGCAGTGGCGAGGTTGTCCCTCGCTCCGGACTCCCGGTGAAATTCACCGTGGCAGGGCCGGCGTCATTCGGCAGCAAAGCCCCCACCGCCATCACCAAAGACGGGATCGCTGAAATCAATTTGCTGGCGGGCGCGGCGGCAGGGAAAGTCACGGTGAGCGCGAGTGCGCCGAATCTGCCTGGAAGCGAGGTCACGCTGAGCGTCTACGGGCCCCCGGCACGACTTCAACTGGGACTCCAACAGACGCAGATTCTGGCCGATGGCCGCACCAGCACTGCCGTGCGAGTGACTTTGCTCGACGCCGCTGGACAGAGGGTAATGAACGCGGCGCAGGCAGTGCAAATGAGCATCGAGGGCGAAGGGGTTCTGGACTGTGGGGCCGCGACCTGTTCGATTCCATCGCAAGAAGGGGCGCTGGAAGCGAAGGTGACTTCAACAAATGTGCCGGGCCGCGTGCGGATTCAAGCCCGGGCCGAAGGCCTTGAACCCGCCGAGGCGGTGCTCGATACGGTGCGAGGAAAGTTCCGGCTGCAAGCGAGCCCACCGGAGAGGATCAAACTTATATCCGACGGGTCGTGGTTGAAGTACCGGGTGAATATCTACGCCACCATCGAGGCCGAGGGGGAGATTCTCCGCAGCGCAACCAACCCCGTTCATCTGCGCATCACCGGTCCCGCGGGCTCGGCGCCACCGGCGGATCGGGAAGTGAAGGCAGTCAACGGCATTGCCACATTCAACGACATCGGGTTCGAGCCGCCGGCGAAGTACATTTTCCACATCAGCAGCGACGGCGTCGAGCCCGCCGACATTCCCATTTACTGATACTGAGGCGCGCGGCGGCAAGCGGCCGTCCATTCTTCCCGGTCCGCTCTCAGAAGCAGAATTTCAGGCCGCGGCAAATCTGATGGTCTGCTTCAGCGGGGTGAAACCCGTCATGTACAAGCTAAGTCCTTCCAGCCGTGGTTGGGCGTGATGCATTTGGGTCCAGGCGTGGCGCCGGAAGCCCGGACCCATGCGCAGGCGGCTGCCGGCAAGTTCATAAGTCGCGAAGCCCTCACCAAGAATATAGGCGTTGGGCGCATCCGCGACCGGAGTCAGCGCATCACCCGTGAGCTTTCCGCCCGACCGGAGGGTGATTTCCACCGCAAAGGGGACTTCGTCCGTGCCGGAAAGATCAAAGGAAAGCTCGCAGCCGTCGGCGGTCTCGCGGATTTCCACGCTCGAGTTCAAACGGGAGAAATTGCTGTGGGCGCGCAAGGTTTTGGGCTCCAAACTCCAATCGTCGTCGGGGCGGAGATCTTCCGGAGGCAAAGGCTGGTAGTAGAATCCCTCCAATTGTTGCTCCATACGATAAGAGCTTCCTTCATGCCGAAGTGGCCCGGTAAACTGGCCTTTCCCAAAATATGCACTGGCCATGCGCACCGCCTCGACGACTGCCCCACCATTCCGGAAAGCAAAGAATCGCCAGTCATCACCCAGAATCGAGGCGCTCCGTTCGCCGCGACGGATATGGACGAAGGAAGAAAGCGGGTAATACTTTTCGTAGTCCGTGGGAATCGGCTCGCGCGGCGGCAGGTCCTGGCGAAGCGCTGGAACCTCCATGAAGTCGATCAAGTATTCGCCCATGATGGGGAGATGGTTGCGCTCAATGTAGTTCGCGACGCTGGCGAATCGTCCGTTACGGTCGTGGTACGCCATAAAGCGATAAGCATGGTAATAGCGCATGATGGAGATAGGGCGGAAGCGGTCCTGCCGGTGGGAGATGTCGGTGACGACCTCGTCGGTGGGGTGCAGGAAGTAAAGCATCGTTTCCAGGTTCTTCCGCACCGGATCAAAAAATTCGGGACGATTGAGCATCCGGCCGAGAGTTATAAAGGCATGGTCGCACACCTCGTTGTACGCTCCAGTGCTGTGCTCAGTGAATTGGCCTTCGGAGTCCAGGTCAATCCCTTCGGCCAACCATTGGTCAATGCGCGCCAGGTAACGAGGATCGGGAAACAGATGATGACAGCGAGACAAGGCTGCCGAGACAGCCCATCGATGGTTGGGGGTGTGAACGCCTCCGGTAATCAGCCCCTCTCCGGCCCGGCGGACGAACGTTTCCAGCTTCTCCTGCACTTGGCGCGTGTTGGGATCCTTGTGAGCCCGCATCACCTCAACAACCGGCGCAAGCATATCCACTACGAAGGCCGTGTCGGGCGGAGAAGCGAAGTTCGTAATATACAGGTCAATAGTGCCATCAGGATGCTGGACACGAAGCAGATAATCCGCCACCCGCTCCATTCGTTCGAGCAATTCAGCGCTATGGTAATGACTGGACTCGGGAACCAAATACACGGCCGTCAAGGCGGAAAGATAGATGACGGAGGATCCCACCGCGGGGATACCGCGCTCATCGAGCAGCCCCCCATTGGCTTGTTGGCTCTGAAACCACTGGTCAACCATGCGTTCAGCGCTCTTCACCAAATCGGGATAGATGTCGTCCCGAAGCGGGGAAGTAATTTCCTCCGCATCGGCAAATCGCATTGCCGCGGTCGTACCCAAAACACCCAGAAATTCTCTTCGATCCATAAGCAAACAACGGCGCCCGTGAGGCGCCACCTCCCGAGAAAAAGTCAACATTGGTCGAGGACACTCACGCCAGGCATGCACCCTGGCGTCGCGCGATTATGCGGGGCCCTCCAGCCGCGGACGTCGGCGGTTTCGTGTGTTGCACGCAAGTATAACCCTCAACCCATCCGAAGGCAAATTTCCTTCCGCCCTTCGGCTTTCTTCTTGACAAAACTGTACACCGGATTCAGATTGCCTCCGGGGTTCGTGGAATGTTTTGATCGGCAAAAGCAGGATAGAATTGCATCGGTTCCGGCGCTGGCAGGTGAATTGGATCATACGGTTGTCTCAAATCAAACGTACGGAACCCTGTTATGCAACCCCTGGAATTAACTTCAAACTGTGGGCGGAGGTCGAATGAATCGACGTGATTTTCTAGCGACATCGATGGTTCTCCTGGTTCCCCCCGCGCATGAACGCGTTTCACGCGAAGTCTTTCTTCGTTCGCCGGGCAAAGGAACGACCGTGTATGCATATGCGTTTTACACGCAAGCCACGGGCGGTTCCTTGCTTTCCATCGAAGAGCGAATGAGCCGGTCCGATACGGTAGACGTGGCCTTCCTTCGGGATTCCCAGGACAACGGCCGCACCTGGAGTGCTCCCACCGAAGTAAAGACTGGCGAGAAACGTCCCGAGGGCATGTGGCGGAAACATCTGCGCGCCGGCTATATTGATCCCCCTACAGGTCGGTTCATCCGCTTCTGGTGTGAGGGCATCTTGCCCACCGACGATCCGCTGGAAGGGATGCGCCAGTGGAACATCTTCTACTCCGTGGACGGCGAGGGTAAGTACCAGATCATTCAGCATGGCAAGGAATTCAACGCGACTCATCCTTTACCCGGTATCTACACCGGCAAAAACTGCGTGATGCTTGGCGACATCCCCTGTTTGCCCATCACCCGCAAAGATGGGACCATTCTTTTGCCGGTTCAGACTACGCCCCTCGGGCCTGATGGTAAGTTGTACAACCCCGGCGGCGGTTACACGTATACCGACTGTGCCGTGTTGCACGCCCGCTGGAAGGGGAAGCATCTGGAATGGAAAATGGCAGACCCCGTTAAAGGCGATCCGGCAAGAAGCACGCGCGGGATGGACGAGGCGGCGATCGGCACCCTCGCCGATGGCCGCATGATCCTGGTAATGCGCGGGTCGAACGCCAAGAAGACCTCCCTGCCAGGATACCGATGGATTTCCTATTCCCGCGACGGCGGCTGGCGTTGGACCCAACCCGCACCCTGGACCTACACGAATGGCGATACGTTCTACTCCCCTGCCTCTTGCTCCCAACTTCTGCATCACTCCAACGGGAAGCTCTATTGGCTGGGCAATATCAGCCCTGTAAACCCTCACGGCAATGGGCCCCGATATCCATTCATTATGGGCGAAGTGGATCAGGACTCCGGTCTGCTGATTCGCGAGAGCATCATCAAGGTGGATGATCGCGAGGCCGGCGAGAGTGAAATCCTGATGCTATCAAGTCCCTATGCCCGCGAAGATCGCGAGACCAAGCAGATCGCGCTGCACATGACCCGCGTGTTTGCCTTCCCCGATGGATGGCTTGGCGACGCGTTTCTATACCGAATCGATGTCTAGCGCGGCGACAGCACATCCTTGAGCACCTGAATCTCATACGTCATGAAATCTCCTGGAGGATCGGATCATCGCCTCATCGGTTCATCGAGGCATGGAAAATCAACAATTGGCCAGATGGCAAGATGAACCGATGGTCCGATGAACCGATTCTTTTATTTCGAACCCGCAAACTTGCTAGTCTTGCCCAGCCCTTCGGGACCCAGGCTCTCGTAACCGCCGTCGATGGGGAGATCCGCTCCGGTAATGAACGAAGCGTCGTCGCTGAAAAGGAAAAGGACGGGCCCGGCGCATTCCACGGACTCGCCGCAGCGTTCGAGCATGTGATACTGACCCCAGACCGGCTCCCATGTGGCCCGGTCGCCGCCCGCGGCATTGTCCACCTCTCTTGTCCAAATCCAACCGGGGCTGACGCTATTCACCCGGATGCCGTATCGGGAGAGGTCGAGAGCCATACACTTGGTCAGCGTGTGCACAGCGCCTTTCGCCGCGTTGTAAGTCCACCGGTTCGCCTGGGCAATGAAAGCGGAGATACTCGACATATTAACGATGGATCCGCCGCCCTGGGCCCTCATGGATTCAGTCACCAGTGCACCCATCAAGGCGAAGGCCATCGGGCCCACTTGCCAAACGCGCTCCCAATCGTCGCGCGAGGCATCCGGGCCCTTCGATAGGAATGAAAAGGCGTTGTTGAACAGATAGTTGACCTTGCCGAATTTTTCCAGCGTCAGCGCCACCGCATCCTTGCAGAATTGCTCATGGGCCATATCGCCCTGGCAATAAGCCACGTTAAACCCGGCATCGGTCATTTCCCTTACCATCTGATGGCCGAAGTCGTCCAGGCCGGTAAAAACCGCCGAGGCCCCTTCCTTGCATATTTCTTCCAGAGTAGCTTTGCCGATTCCCGACGAACCCCCGGTGATAATCGCCGCTTTATCCTTAAAGCGGTCCTTAATCGGTTTCCTTTCTTTCATCGCTCGCTCCTCCGCAGCTTGATCTTTTCAGATCCAATTGAGGATAACCTTGGCGCATTCGCCGGAGTCCATCGCCTCGAATCCTTTGATGAACTCTTCACAGGGGAAGCGATGCGTGATTACGGGGCTGATATCCAGCCCGCATTGAAGCATCATGGTCATCTTGTACCAGGTTTCGTACATCTCCCGGCCGTAGATTCCCTTGATGGTGAGCAGCTTGAAAATCACGGGGTTCAAATCCACCACCGATTCATGCTTGGGAATACCCAGCAGGGCGATCTTCGCGCCATGGCTCATATTGGCGAGCATGTCGCGCAGGGCGTCCCCATTGCCCGACATCTCCAGCCCTACGTCGAAACCTTCCAGCATGCCTAATTGCTTTTGCACATCCGGCAGACTGCCTTCGCGAATATTCAGGGCCACCGTCACGCCCATCTTCTTGGCCAACCCGAGCCGAAACGGGTTGACATCGGTAATCACGATGTGCCGAGCGCCCGCGAACCGTGCGACCGCCGCACCCATCAGGCCTATCGGGCCGGCTCCGGTGATGAGCACATCCTCGCCCAGCACGGGGAAAGACAGGGCGGTGTGAACGGCGTTTCCGAAGGGATCGAAGATGGCCGCGATATCCTGATCGATGGAGGGATGATGACGCCAGATGTTAGTCATGGGCAGGGCGACGTATTCCGCGAATGCCCCGGGCCGGTTGACTCCCAGTCCCTGGGTGTGCGCGCAGAGATGACGCCGGCCGGCCAGGCAATTCCGGCACCGGCCGCACGTCACGTGCCCTTCCCCGCTCACGATGTCGCCGGGATAAAAATCTGCGACGTTCGAACCCACCTCCGCGATTTCGCCCACGAACTCGTGCCCGATCACCATGGGCACGCGTATGGTTTTTTGCGCCCAGTCGTCCCATTGATAAATGTGCAAATCCGTGCCACAGATGCCCGTGCGATGCACACGAATGAGCACGTCATTGATGCCAATCTTTGGCGTTTTTACATCCTCGAGCCAAAGTCCCGGTTCCCTTTTACTTTTTACCAGTGCTTTCATCTTTTGTAACCATACTCCTTTTTGAGTTTGTAGGTGATGCTGTCCACCAGAGCCTGCCAACTGGCTTCGATGAGGTTTTCGGAAACCCCTACGGTCCCCCAGGTGTCATGGCCATCGCTGGATTCGATGAGCACGCGAACCTTGGCGTCGGTGGCGCCTTTAGGATTTAGCACGCGAACTTTATAATCGGTCAAGCGGATGTCCTTAATGCAGGGGAAAAAGGTTGTCAGTGACTTCCTCAAGGCTCTGTCCAAGGCGCTGACCGGGCCTACGCCTTCCGCCGCGGTGTGTTCTTCTTTGCCGTCCACACGCAGCTTGATGACCGCTTCCGAATAGGGTTCGCCCTCGCCCTTTTTTTCCGTGATCAGGCGAAATCCATCCAGCTCAAAAAACTCCTTGGCGTGATGGACCAGCTTGTCGAAGAGCATCTCAAAGGACGCTTCCGCGCCTTCGAACTGGTAGCCGTCGTGTTCCATCTCCTTGAGCTTGTCCACCACCACTTTAGCGTCGGGAGAAGACTGGTCGATCTTGAGGCCCAACTCCACCGCCTTGTAGATCACATTGCTCTTCCCCGAAAGCTCCGAAACCAGGACGCGCCGTTCGTTGCCGACCACGGCGGGGTCCACGTGTTCGTAAGCGGAGGTCTCTTTCATCACCGCGCTCACGTGAATACCGCCTTTGTGGGCAAACGCGCTCTTGCCGACATAGGGCAAATCCTGGCGATGAGGCAGGTTGGCCAGCTCGCTGACGTAATGGGACACTTCCGTAAGATGTTTGAGGTTCTCTTTGCCAATCGAGCGCATTCCCAGCTTGAGCTCGAGGTTGGAAATCACCGAGCACAGGTTGGCATTCCCACACCGTTCGCCATAGCCGTTGATCGTCCCCTGCACCTGCACCGCGCCCAGTTGCACGGCGGCAATCGCATTGGCAACTGCCATCTCGCAATCGTTGTGCGTGTGAATTCCCAAAGGCGCTTTCGCCTGTTTGGCCGCAGCCTGAAAACGCTCGCGAATGTCGGAGGTCAGCGTGCCGCCATTGGTGTCACACAACACCAGGAAGTCGGCTCCCGCCTCTTCCGCCGCCTGGAGCGTGGCCAGGGCATAGGCCGGGTCGGCTTTGTACCCGTCAAAGAAATGCTCGGCGTCGTAGATCACTTCCCGGCCATGGGATTTCAGGAAGGCCACGGAATTCCGAATCAGGTCCAGGTTTTCCTTCAGCGAAACACCCAAGGCCACTTTCACGTGCAGGTCCCAGGTCTTCCCGAAGATCGTCACCACCGGCGTGCCGGCTTCGATCAAGGCTTGCAAATTCCGGTCGTGGGCTACACCGTGGCGCGGGTGGCAGGTGCTGCCAAACGCCGCGAGCTTGGCATGTCTCAATTTCAGCTCCTGCGCGCGTTGGAAGAAGGCCACGTCCTTGGCGTTCGAGCCCGGCCAACCACCTTCGATATAGTCCACGCCCAAATCATCGAGTTTCCTGACGATGTGGAGCTTGTCTTCCAAAGAAAACGAGATGTTTTCGCCCTGCGATCCGTCCCGCAGAGTCGTATCGTAGATCAGAATCTTTTTCATAGTTTCGCTTGATCCCGGAAAATCACGATAGGGTGAGAATGACGAATCCAGTGCAATATGTCAATGTCCCTCCCGGCACTCAACGCCCAGCTTCAACCCCTGACGCGGTCCCGGACACCGCCCTGCCCACTTCGCTGTCCGAAATTCGAAACTCGAAACTGGAAACTCGATGGTGGGCTGCGATTCTCGAGCCTTGAGATTCCCAGTGAAGGATCTCGCTTCGTCGACTTTTCTGCCTTCGTCCATTGCGAGTTTCTCGTCACTCGCCATTTTTCACTCGTCGTATGCACTTTCAATAACTTCCTTTATTTTCATCAACATCCTGGAAAGAATGCCCTAACTCCTGTAGTTTCATCAACATCCTGGAAAGGCGAAAAGTTGACATTTTTTCTACATTTGTTTTCAATAACTTAATGCAGCTTAACACCATTTTTTTTCACCCCTTTTTTTCTCAAGACACCGGCGTTCGAAAATAGACTAACAATTTTAGTTTCAGCGGGATAGGTTTTTGCGAGATTTTTGCTATTCATTGCTAACACCTTTTGTTTCTAGTACATCGTGGAAAGCCGCACCGCCTTTTTCGCTCCGGCTCCCGGCTTTCAGGCTAACTCTTTGTACTTTAACGAGATAGAGTGTTGAGACATTTTGACGACAAAAATTAAACCCTTTTGTTACTAGTACATCGTGGAAAGCCGCGTTTTTTTCTAATGCTTCCATTGTCAGCTATCGGCGTTTAGCCATTAGCAATCGCCAATTTTCGTCGGGAGTCGGCAATTGGAAATCCTGGCACCCGCCCTTCACTGTGGTTCGCCCCGACTCGTTACTTCGGTCTGCGGCCTTTTGCCTTGACCCAGCGGGCGCTAGGCTCAAGACTAGTATAGGCCGATTATTCTATTTGTCAAGTGAATAGTGAGACTACATGGGAGAACATATAAACCAAGATAAAACGTCATGCACGCTGTCTAGACAAATAATCCAGACAAGATCTCTGGACAAATTATCCAGACCTACGGTCCAGAGCGCTGTAGGGCCGAACTGCGCCTCGTCGCCGGGCAGCGAGGCGCAGCGGCATTTTCCGCCGGAATCAGTGGCCGGGTGGCGGCGTGAAAAGCTGCAAGTTTTCGGCCTTCCAGCGCATGGCGGCATAGATGCGGTTGCGGCCGCTGGGATGATCGAAGAAGACCCATTCCTCGAGGGGACCGGGGTTCATTTTGCGGTATTCACCGAGATGAATGGCGGCCTGGGCGAAGCCGTCGGGCTGGCGGCTGGCGTTCAGGCCGTACATGTCGGCTTCGCCCTCGTCGGTTCGGCTGGCAGTGTTTGAGATGGGCGTGAGCACGAAGATGAAGATGGAGACAAGGAGGAAAACAAGGGGGAGAACGGCGGTATCGGTGATGCCGCGAATCTGCCATCTTTCACCCCAGCGCGCCAGAGACCAATCGAGCGACCAGCGCAGGAACGCGAATGCCGCCACGATGATGACGAAGGAGAGAATCAACCCCTTTTGGACGTGGTGAAGAACGTAGTGGCCCATCTCGTGTCCCATGACGGACTGGATTTCCTCGGGCGAGCCGCGGCGCAGGAGATTGTCGTTGAGAGTGATGCGCAGGGTGTGGCCGAGGCCGCTGACGTTGGCACTCATGCGAGTGGTCTGGCGGGAAGCGTCGATTTGATAAACCCGGTCGGCGGCAATGCCATTGGCGTGAGCCATGCTGAGGATCGGGCCGGTGATGCGGGGATCGTCCAGCGGCGTGGTCTTGTTGAAGATCGGAACAATGTACACGGGAGCGATCATGGCCGTGAAGGCCACGAACACAGTGGTAACGATGGAGCCCCAGATCCACCAAGTGCGAGGCAGGCGGCGCACCACTCCGAAGAGCAACATGACGAGAATGCCACCCAGGACGATGCCGACCAGCAGGCTTTTGCCCTGGTCGCCGAGCCACGGCCCGAACGTCTGCGTGGCAAGGCCGTACTGGCGCTCGCGGATGTAGCCTTCATACACCGTGAGCGGGAAGCCGAGAATTGTGGTAGCCACGAGAAATTCCGACCAGTAGATCAGGGTCTGTAGCGGCTTGAAGCGGATGATGCGTTCGGCCAGGTTGCGCATCGCCGCCGACCACCGAAAGTGCAACAGCAGAAAGCAAACGATCGCGCCATACAGAAAATCCCACAGGATCAGCCAATACCCGCCTTCGAAGTAGGCGTCGGAACGCGAGCGCGCATTGGCGGGAATCTGTGCGAGGTACGCATTCGTGGCCGCCACCGCGTCGAAATGGTCCGAGGGCTGCGCCTCGGGCGTAACCTGGACCACCGACGGCATGGCCGTCGCAGGCATGGCGCCGGGGCCGGGCGCTTGTTGACCCCAGGCAGCCGCCAAGAAAAAACAGATCGCAAAAACGAGCAAACTCGCAGAGAGCGCTGGTCGCAATTTCATAGGTGCTCCTTTTAACCGGAATTTCCGTTTTGACTTCCCAAGCGGCCGATAATATACCCCTGACCGCCTCGGCATACAACGCTCCAGTGCGACGTAAAATGTAGCGGCGGTCTCCGACCGCCGTCGTCGATCGGAGATCGACGCTACAATTCACGGCGGTCAGAGGCCGCGCCACAACCGAATGCGCAATCGTTTATGTCGCTCGGTATAGCTACTCCTGCTTCGCCGCTTCCTCCACAAAACTGTGTTCAGAAACTTTGGTCGGTTCGGCCATGGCGATGATGCGGTCCAAATCGAAGTCCTTATACAAATCGAGGCAAAACAAGTCGGCGAACTCCGTATAGCTGACCGGTTTATCCAAAAGATAACTCAGACTGTGCATCCCTCCCTGCACTGAGGTTTCCGAAAACAGGTGGGGCGCGAGCGCCGAAGCTGTGAGCGCTTCCATTTGGCTGCGGATGCCTGTGCTCTCAATACGCACCGAGGGGGCATGCCATTTTTCGCGCGCCCAATTGCTGAGGGCAATCAGTTGTGCAGCCTCCAAGCCCAGCGAGCGATTACCGGCGGCCGCCAGCATCTCGGGAAACAGAAACAAGGGTCCGTCCGGAGCCGCATCCCCCGTGAACAACAGGTCAAGGACCAGGACTTGCTCGCCCCGATCCATGCGGTCGGCAACTTCGGGACCACGGTCCCAAACCTCCGCGGCAGCGCCTTTCTTGCCCTTATCGTTGATCACGATGGTCAGGGGTGCGCCCTCCGGCGTAGGAATTTGCTTCAACCAGGATCCCGTGGCGCTCAGCCCGTTGCTCAGCAAGAAGCGATACGACACAGATTCCACGCCGTTATGCTTGGTATTCGCCACCCCCCAAACTTGCTTCACCGTCACCGGGTTGTAGCGAACCACCTCTTGGAGCTTGGCCCTCTCCGCACTGGCCCAGGCTGCCTTGTCGGCGGCATCGCTGGGAACGGCCGGGCGGGTAATCTGGCGATCCATGCTCCGGGCCAAGCCCAGAATGGTGAGATTATCCTTCGGCAGACCCACCGCTAGTTCGCTATAGGTCTTGAGGTTGGCGCCAACCGGAATTTCTTGTTCCGGGGCGGGCAAGTCAAAGTACTTGGCGAAAAATCGGTAGGCTTGCTGGCGATTGGTACGCTCATAGTTGTGCGCCGAGATGTCGGTGTTTTCATAAAACTGCAAGGCATCCTCCTTCCCATACAACCGGAAGAAGGGCCGCACGGCCTCGAAGATGTAAGGCTTCACCAAGGCCGCGCGAAAGCAGCAATTGTCTTCGGCATTGTTGATCAGCAGCGTGGGTCGAGGCGCCCGCATCGCCGTGAGGATCGAGTAGTCTTGCCCGAGCAAAAAGTCTGTAGGGTTCTGCTCGATGTCCCCGGCCTCAGTGGTCGGCGCCAGCGCTAACCTTCCTTCGAACGCCGTGTACCCCGCCACGGGGATGGACACGTTCACCCTTTCGTCGAGTGAACTCAAAATAATGGTTTGCCAGCCGCCGCCGGACAAACCCGTCACCGCGACGCGCTTTTGATCCACATTCGGGTTCTGCCATAAATAGTCGAGCCCGCGGCGCATGGCCAGGTAAAATAACCCCACCGCATTGGCGCCCACCAAATCCAGGTCCCCGCCATACCAGTGCTCACTTTCCTTCGCCGTGAGCTCCCCCATCCCCAGCCACTCGAGATGCAATGCCATCATGCCCCGCAAGGCTTCATTAATGCAGAGCGTCTGCTGGGATTCATCCGCCTTGCCGATGGGGCCATAATGCCCCATGACGTTCAGCACGGCTGGAACCTTACCCTGTAAGTTCTCCGGCTCGTAAAGGATCGCGGTCGTATAAAATCCCGGCACAACCTCATAGCGCAGTTTCCGCAACCGGTATCCCTTTCCGGAAGGAATGGTTCCCAGATCTTCGAATCGCGGCGGCGAATTAACCCATTCACTCGGCCACCCATGAAACACTACGTTGTCGAGTACGCGCTTGCGGATTCGCTCCCCCTCGCTGGTCCAATCCTCTGGCGTGGTAATGGGCGGGAGCTTTGGAACCTGCTTCATCAGATACTCTTGCAGTTGAAACTCCACCACACTGGGCGACTGTAATTCTTTTTCCAAAATTGGCTTCAACTGGTACGGCGTGCTCTGGGCCCGCAAGAGTTGTGTGGTGAGAAGAACTAAAACGGTTAGCAAGCCTCGCTGGATCATGGTTCCTCCAAGGGGGCGCGTTGGTCTGAATCCGATCAGCCCTAACTGACGATCACAATGAGGGCGCTTCACCAGGTTTGTTGAAATGGATCCCCCACCTCAGTTCGTTTTTTCGTCGTCATTTGCGTCCACTGGGTGTCGCGCTCCTGCTCGAAGACCCACTTGGTCAGTCCGCTGGCGTGTTGGGCAAGGGCTTCAAAGATCCGGTTGGCAATCAGAATTTGCCCGACCTTATTCGCGTGGACGCCGTCGTAATGAATCACCCAGTCGGCCAGCCCTTCCGATGCCCAAACATCCGCCAGGATGCAATCGAACTCGGCCGCCAACCCGCGAATGCAATCATTGTAGCGGCGGGTGAGCTCCACACTACCCTTATCATAAGGTGGGTAACTCCTCCAGCCGGTCATGTAGTAAACGGTGGTCAACACCGTCACGGGGGAGCACGCCTTTTGCACGTCGCCAATGATCGTAGCCATATCCGCGCGGAAATCGCTTAAAGGCATGGCCGCCCGCATGTCATTCAGGCCGTAGGCAAGGATGAAGAGATCGGGCTGAAGATCAATAACGTCCTGGTGGTAGCGTTCCAGCGCGCTGGGTTTTCGCGACTGGGCGTAACCGGGGCTCCGCGGCGATATGGCATTAGCCCCGATTCCCTTATTATGGTATTCAATTGGTTCCTTCTGGCAGGTGTTGATCGACCGCACGAGAACGTCGCCGTAGCGATCCTCCCGCTGGTGGAGCCAACCGCCTCCCTCCACCGTGCTTTCACCCAAGATGACCAGTCGCTTAAAGGGCTCCTTTTTGTAATCCTTCGGCCGATCGTAGGGATCGCGGCAACTGAGATTTGAATTCCCCTCAGTCTTCGCATCGCGATCGCTCCCCACCGCATTTTGATTGCCCAGCGGAAGGCCGACCGCGGCAAAGCCCAGCGAAGCGCTCTTCAAGAAATCACGCCGTTCCATAGTGCCCTCTCTCTACGTGCTGAACTCAATATCGGCGACGCCCTCGGCGATCTGGCCCAGGTATTCGCCGTCCGCCCTGACGTCCGCGGCCATGGCGACGCGAGGCTTTGCCCGGTCCCAGTCTTCGGGGATGGATACCGAGAAAGGCGCCGAACCATCCTGGCCGGGAGGAATGGTCAGATCCAGTAATTCCGGTGCAGCCTTCCAGCCCGCCGGCAGGACCAACGCGGCTTCCAGATGCATGGGGTTCGAGCGGTAGTTGCGAACCCGCAGCTCAAGGTTCGCGCTGGAGCCCGCTTTGGCCTGGAGCTGATAGGGATAAAACCTGACCCAACTGGCGTTCAGCCCGAAGTTGCAGTCGGGGTCGGCAATGGCAGCGAAGAAATACTTCTGTTGGCCTTCCAGGCGAGACTTCAGATTCTCCAGGTCCGTTTTATTGCTCACAAACGGTTTGCCGTGGCCGGGCGCCACGATGTTGGGTTCATGCTCGAGAATCGTCTTGATCGATTTCACGTGGCTATCGTTTTCCACCCAGTTGCGAAAGATCAGGTTGTGACGAAGCAAGCTGTCCGCGCTTCCCGTGGGGAAAAAGGCGTCGCCGGTAAAAGCCACCCGCGCGCCATCAATGGTTACGAACATCGCCATCTGGTATTCCGTATGACCGGGCGAATGGAAAACCTGAAACTCATATTCCTCCCACTTGAACGTCTGACCGTTATGGAAGGCCCGGTCGATCTTAATGGGTTCGCCCAGGGTACATCCCAGGTTGTAGCCACGGGGGTTCTGGAGAACATCGACCATGTTCTCGTAGCACCACACCTTGGCGCCGTGATGGCGCACGAGATGGGGGAAGCCGTTCAAATGATCGTCGTGCATGTGGCTGGGCATGATGACATCCACGGATTTCAGACCGAACTGCGCTTTGAGTTGGGGAACGGTGTGCTCAACAAAGCCCATGCGGTCGTGAACGGAGGCGCCCCTCTGGTAAACGTTGAAGATATTCCCGCTCGCGGAACCGTAATCGACAAAGAGCGCCTTGCCACTGTCACTGATCAGGGCGTAAGAACTCGAGGTGGTCTGGTACGAAGCCACCAGATGGGGCGTCACCGCGTAAGGTTTGTTCTCCACGGTCAAGGATGAATTCGGAGCGTACGCCGAATACCAACCTTTCAACTTATCAATGAGGTCGGCTATCCCTGCATCGACTTGGTTGAAGGGTTCGCCGTGGGAAGGGCAGATCAGCTCCGGCCCCTGCTCACGAACGCGCGTCAGCGAAAAGATTGCGCAGTCAACTCCATCGGTGCTCCCGTACTGGTATTGAAGCTCGTAGAGGTTCACCACTTTCCCCGGCGAATGAATCAGGTCTCCCGTGAAGGCTACCTTCTTTCCGTCCACAACTCCCATCAGGCTGACCGAGCCCAACGTGTGGCCGGGGGAGGGATGGATCAGCAGTTCGTAGGGTCCCCAGCGATAAGTGTCGTAATCGCGCAGGACCCCGGCCACGGGCACGTTGTGCGTCAAGCTGAAGAAATCATTCTTGACGTAATAGTTTTCGAAAATGCCGCGATTCCTCCAGAAGTTCTCGGCATCATCGAACAGATATCGCTCGTGTTCGGGAACGATGACCGGAATCCGCTCAACAATCGCGCGGGAGTCCCCCTGGCATTGGTCGCGATGGTGATGAGTATGAAGGAGGGCCTCAACCTTGGTGACGCCAATCTGGGTCAACAGGTTCAAAACGTGCCCGGACCCGAAATCAATCAAGACGGCGCGATCCCCGTCCTTGAGAACATAAACGTTGCAGGTGTCGCGGAGCACATAAAGGTTGGGCGAGATCTGTGTCAGCCCGCCCTCCGGCGTGAAACGCACCAGAGTGGGCGGAGCCACCAGCTTCTGCTGCTTTCCCGGCGATGCCCCCGCAAGCTCGGCAGCCATCAATCCCGCGCCGGCGTTGCGCAGAAAGTCCCGGCGGCTTACGCCCAGGTTTCCTGAGATTTTGCGTTTCTTCATCGCTACCCCCTTGCCAGGCAGACTCTGGTCTTTTTGTGAGTGTCCATACATCCAATTTCTCGCGCTAAGACTACTCGCATTCGTGCGGCTGTCAAGTCCCAACCGGCCCTGCCCAGTGCGGACAATGCCGCGGGAGGAGCTTGCCGGAAGGGCAAGGTTTCGCCTTCGCGTTCAGGTAACAAACAGGTCAAAGAGCTCTTCCCGCGGCAGAATTCGAACCCTCCATCCGTTCTTTACCCGGAGTGATTTGGCCGGTCCATTATCGCAGTTAAACAAAACCGGATTCGCGCGCACGCCAGCGCCGCCGCGCCTTGGTAGCGACACTACCACCTCGGTGCATGAAAGGCGCAATTTCTGGGGGGAGGTGCGAAGCTTGGAGGCTTACTTCGCACCAGGCCGAACGCTCGTAGCCCGTGGTCCTTTCTCACCTCGCTCCATCTCAAACTCAACCGGTTCGCCTTCCTTCAACCCATCGAAGTTGAGTTGTTGAAGGCTGCTGCGATGGAAGAACACCTCTTGGCCATCAGTGGAACGAATGAACCCAAATCCGCGGTCGCGGATGACACGCTTGATTGTGCCTTGCATAGACACCTCGATTTGCGTAGGGGACCTTTTGTGGCGGGTCAATCAACATAGCCAGTGAAGTTACCTCTCGCACGCGTTGGGGCAACTGTACCAGCACGCAAGTTCTTTGTCAAAGGGGTGAGAGTGGGAGGGATGGGGGGGGCGACAATATGTCATATGCCGTCGCCCGCTATTACAGGCTTTCCGATTCGAACGATTCCACCGCCATTGCCAGGTCTTCGTAGATTTCGAAAACCGTGCTGAGACGGGTAATCTGCAAGAGTTGCTGGACCCCGCGCGGCAGGTGGAGGAGTTTCAAATCTCCCCCGGCATTGCGCGCAGAGGTATAACCCGCAACCAAGGTTGAGAGTCCAACGCTATCTAGATAGGTAATCTCTCCCAGGTTGAGGATGATGCGATGGTGGCCCGCGTTGAGCAGTTGCTTCAATCTCGAGCGCACCGCCTCCGTTTCCGGACCCAGCGTGATGCGTCCGCGCAAATCCACCAGCATGACACCATCTACAATTTTCTCCACGATATAGATAGCCATGCGCATCCCCCCGAACTGGTAGTGGTCAATTTGCTTCCCCGCCGCGAACGCGGCAGACAGCCAGAGGTCAAATTACATCGGGGCGCATCCTATCATGGGTGCGGGCATTTTGCGAGAAGCACGTGGTGATGATCATCGGGTCATCTGGCCAGCTAAGGGCTGTCCGTGGTCAGTTGTCCGTCGTCAATGGCTTCAATCTTTCGATCTCCGCGTATCACTTGCAACGGACTACGGACAGCTCTTCAATGGCGCGATGGCCAGATTGCTAAGGCTGCGGTTGGGGCGCCAAAAGCCAGCGGTTCTTGTGGAGGAACTCGCTGACGATGTTGATGTCATGCGCGTCGCAAAGCAGCAAGCGGCAGAAGACATCTGCCGTCCCCACTTTGGGATCAACCTTGGCCGCATCACGGAAGGCCTTTTGCGCGTCCTTCTTATTTCCCGCCTGCCAAAGCGCGATGGACTGAAGCACTAACATCGAGCCTGAATTCGGATCGGCATTGAGGGCCATGGCGCACTCGGCGAGCGAGCTATCGTAATCGCGCTGCTTCCAGAACGCCAACGCCATGATGCGATGACCTTCCGGCCCCTGCGGATCCTCCGCAATCATCTTTCCCGCCAAAGTGGTGGCGCCTTGGATGTCACCCCGGCGCAAAAGCCCCGTGGCCATTTGCTCGCGCGCCCCCGGGAAGTCCGGATTGACTTGCAGGACATTTTTGAGCAGTTCCGTTGCGCGCGCCGTCTCTCCGGCTTGATTCAGCAGCACAGCAAGTTCGTACTGGCTCTGCCAGTCTTGGGAATTCAGAGTTACGGCTTTCTCCAGCAGCCCGCGTGCCTCCGCATTCTTACTTTCCGCGGTGAGAATCTGCGCTAGCGCGGCATAGGCGGGCCCCAGGTTGGGGGAGAGCTGGATGGCGTGGCGCAACGCTTCTTCGGCCTGCGGCGTGCGGCGTTGGAACATTCGCATTTGGCCCAAGGCGAAGTAGGCGTTGCCGTCTTGGGGGTCAAGCTTCGTCGCCGCCTCGTACTCCGACGCCGCTTTCTCCTCTTCGCCGCTAGCGAAATAGGAGCGTCCCAGAGTCACGTGAGCAGCCGCGTTGCCCGGCGCGATGCGCACCGCTTCTTCCGCCTGGAGCACCGCCTCGTGCGGCCGGTCGGAATCAAGATAGAGGACCGCCAGACTTATTCGCAGCATCGGATCCTTGGGGCTAAGGGCAAGGGCTTTGGAAAATTCCGCGCCTGCGAGGTTTTGGTAATCCGAGGAAGCCAACCCTCCCCTTTTACCCGGAGGGGCATTGGCCGGAATGCTCAGCGCCCATGCCACGGAGCCCAAGGTGTAATGTGCGTCGGAGTCAGAGGGATTCAATTGCGTGGCGGTTTGCAATTCGCGGAAGGCCTCGGCAAGCCGACCCTCCTCGCGCAGTGCCAAGCCCAAACCGCGGTGCGCGGGCTCCACTTCCGGTTGCACCTCAATGGCCTGCCGGAAAGCCCTTTCTGCTCCCGCGGCGTCGTGCTGGTCCAACAGATCGAACCCTTGCAGGATGAGGTCCGCCACCGGTTTTGAGACCTGCCCGGGGGGCGCTGAAACGGCAGTAGGCAGTTGGCAGTAAGCAGTAAGCAGAAGGCAGAAAGCAGTAGGCAGAAGGCTGTAGGCGGTAAGCAGAAAACACACACCGGCCATAACAACCCGCAGATCACGGAGAAGAGCAGCCCTCACAAACCTCCATGCACGCACAAGACGCAACGGTTCCCACCTTCCCATGAAATGCACTGCCTCCTGCTTTCTGGCCTGTGACTACATGGCAACCTTCTGATTCTAAACGGCCGACGAAACTGCGAGTCACAGACTATTCAATCCGGCACCGGCCGGTGGCGGTGCTGCCTTCTGTCTTTCAGGGCGCACTTCGAACCTGTTGAGGATCATGAATGATGATTTCCGCGTGCCCCTGGTAAGTGACAACGTCGCCCCGAATTTCCACCCGCTTCCCCTGCAACGATTCCAGGTCGCCGAACTTGCTCTTGTCGGAAGCGAAAATCACACTGGTAAACGGGCAGGTGCGATAATCCTGACAGAAATCCAGGAAGGTGTTCCCCGTACGGGCGGAGTAAACTCGCAGCACAAGCCCGGCAACGCAGCCGCTTTTGCCCACCAGCGGCCCGGCATTGCGAAGATCCTCACAGGGAGGCGGGCTACTCGCGGCGGGCGTGCCAGGGACGTGGGCGGATTGGGGCAAAGATTCTCCCGCACTCATTACCGGCCTTCGGCTAAATCGCGAGCCCACCCGCACCCCCAGTCCAAAGGCCACGAGCAGGAGCCCCGTTACGACAAGGATTGGTCTGCGCTTCATCGCTTCACATCCACCTGCGTCCGGCCGGGCGGACCCCCGCACACCGGCAGTATATCAAAAGCAAGGTGTGAGCGCGGGTTCCTAGTTCAAACGTAGGTAGTGAGTCCTTTGATGCTGTAGCGAGTTTACCTCGCCACCTGGCGGCGTAAAGCCGCCTCTATATCCCACCTCTCACTTCGTTCCGGGGTGCCCCGCGAGCGTGCGGGAAAGAGTACAGAAGTTGGGTGAGTGCGTTCGGGCTGGAAGGGGTCCCTTTCCTCAGCGGTCTGAGCATTCGGAAGTGGGCCCCGTTGCTCGGGAGGGCAGATGGAAGTCGCTTCTTGTCTTCAGCATGTTCCCCCCGCTTGTGACCTTCCCGCCAATGCCGATTTACTGGCCGGAGCTTGCTACCCATGCGGTGCGTTGCATCGTGAGAGTGGGTGGCGTCGTGGTGGAGGCAGCGGTGTTGGTTATAGTCGTCGCAGGAAACCACGCCGGCGCGAACCCGGGCCGCGACGTGTAGCGGCGATCGAAATAGGTGTTCTCAACATTCAAGCAGGCGCCAAAGATGTTGGTTTGCATCTGACCACCCACGTTATTGAAAGTATTAATGCAACTACCTTGATAATTCCCGCCGGCGGGCCACCCTGCACAATGCCCTCCCGGGCAGGAATTTCCGACATAAAACCCGCACGAGCTTGCGGCGCAATTGTTTCCAATGACGGCCTGTGCCCCGTCAACCTGGAGATTATCGTCCTTGTAAGAGGTGCTCAGGTAGATGCTTCCACTGGAGGTGAAGATCCCCAGATCCTGATTATGGTCGTTGCCGGGGATCAGCGTGGCGACAGGAGCTCCGGGAATCTGGTTCGGGGTCGTGGTCACCGGCTCGGTCTTATAAACCACGTCGCCGGTGATATTGATATCGCCCAGGGCAGCGATGGTGACAGACGCACCATCTTGAATGGCCCCCACGCCCTCACCTGGTCCCGCCATGCTGGATATGGTACCATCGACGTAAATCATGGTTGCGGGCGTGCTCCCCGAGGTAGAGGAGGTGCAATAGGTGGGGGGGGTAGCGGTGAGATTGGTGCTCGTGCCCGTGGCAGCGCAGTTCGCTGGCACGCCGGTCAACGACAATTTAGTACCTCCAGATTGCAAAACGGTTGAGCCGGTTCCATTGTTGGCGGAAGGGTCGACGGTTATGGTGGTGGTCTTACCGTCCGCCGTGGTGATTGTGAACACCTGTTGCAAATCGCCGTTGGAGGCGGTCTGGGCAGTGAGCACCATGGAGGCGTTGCCTTCCACATAGAGTCCGCCGCCGGCCACCGTGGGCGTACCATTAATGTTCTGGTAGTCGAGATAGACCCCAGGCGTGGGGCCGGAAGTGGGATATGCCTGTTGGTTGATATTCTGCAAATATTTAGCCATCTGGGCGGCCGTCGGCGCGGGTGACGCAACCGTTCCACCGCAGGTGGTACTGTCTTCGCCGCACCCCGCTCCGTCCAGAGCGGCCCATTGTTGGCTGAAACTATTGGCTGGCTGGGTGATCTTTGCTTGGCTTACAGCAAATCCGTCCTGGAATTGAGGCGCGACGGTCTGGCCGCCCGCCGTATAGCTGCTTGCCGGCGACTGTGTGCAACCCCCGTTAACCCAGTAGCTTGCGTCAGCGTCCGCCTGTCCAACCGGGTCGGTAAAGATATAGGTCCCTCCGGGCCCAAAACCCCACGACCCATTCGTGAACATCGTGCCGGTCATGGTGCCCGGAACCAACCATCCAAGTGTACAAGGACTCCAGTTGGCAACATACGCTCCAAAAATGGAAAAGGCCTCCAGGGAACTGGCGGGTGTACCCGCAACATAGATTATGAAGGTGCCGCTTTCGTTAATCGTGGATTGCTCCGCCCCCGTCGCCGAGCCCACGGAAGTCAACGTATAGTTGTAAATGTATTTGTACGAGGTGATTTCTGCGCTATAGCCGAGCGTGGGGCAGCCCAGCGTAATACCAGGAGTCGGGACGCACGAATAGCCGGGCACGGGGTTGGTGAAGCCTGTGGCCAGTACCAGCGTCGGATTCTGAATTTGAAAACTCTCCGCCCAGGATTTTGCCCCGGTTCCGGCATTCAAGTAGCAGGTTGTACTATTGGCTAGAGCTGGCGGGTTAATCGGGCAGGGGCCGCCACCACCGTAGTTCTTTACAAGGTTGGCCCGCACGGTGCTTGCCAACCCCGCGATATCGGTGGGGGGTGGGGATTGGAAGGGAGCGAAATCAGTACTGAAGCTGGAGTTCAACTGATTATACATCGCTTGGCGGGCAATGTTTATGCCCGAATCGGCGGCGTAAAAAGACCCGCGGTAGTTGCTGTAGTAACCGTTGATCAGCAGGTCCGAGCTGGCGGACAGCACCGCCGCGAGCCCGATAACGGACAAGAGAAATAGCAAGAGCAGGGTAATGACCAAGGCGACACCACGGTCGCTCGGTTCTTCACCCGCCCGGACCGTTGAGGGCGCACACCCTGCGCCGTCTTGCCTGGAATCCAAAATGAGCTGTCCCCATATCATGGTACACCTCAATCGTTGTTCATCGTCAGATTGCGGGGATCGACAATAATGGAGTTCCCGCGGATCTGGTAGGGGCCCTGATCAAACAGGTTCCGGTAGGGATTCGTCGGGTTGGGTTCCGTGCGTCCGATGATGGAAACGCGAACGGACCGGATAAGATTGTATTGATAAGCGTTCGTACCCGGAGGATCAGCGCCCGTGCTGTAACTCGCGGCATTGTAGTTGTATTGAAAGGTACTGGTGTTCGAGTTATTCCACAAAGCCGCTCCTACCTTGAAACCAATCACTTGATCCATCAACACATTTGCCTTTCCCGCCTGCGCCCGAATCAACTGCGGGTCGGGCTCATTGCTGCTATCCACATTGGTGGCATTCACCGAATAGGTGATCGGCAATAAGCGTACCACCCAATCCCCTGGGCCATACTGATCGGTCAGTACCGTGGCAGGGGCATTGGTGGTCATCCCTAACGGATCGTTGGAGGCATGGTTCCCGCCCCCCACCAGAGTTGAATTGAAGGTGAGATTCACACAGCCCGCGGCACAGCCCGGGGCGCTGGTGTTGACCGGGCCCACCCCGGCGAGAATCGCCGTCGTGAACATGCAACCGCTCGAATTGACGGCTGCGTGCCCCCCTGAGGCGGAACAGGACTGCACAAAAAGAACCTTGTCACCCGCCTGAAAACCGGTGACCTGGGAGGCCGTGTAAGGGGGAGAAGGCTGGCCGTTCAACGTGGTCGTGGCGCCCGCACTTGTGACGAGGGAGCATCCGGTACCGGCGCAAGGGTGTATGGGGGGGGTGTTGGGGTCAATCACAACAATGTTCAACTGGTCAAAGCATGCGGCGGCATAAACGGGTGGGCTGGACGCTTGAGGGTCGCACTGCGTCGCGGTGGGATTGCTGTTGATGATCGTCACCCCCACCGGCCAGGCCGGAATGTTAGTCCCACCAACATTCAATCCGTTTCCGGCGTTAACCACGTCGAGTTGTACTTGCGCCAGCGCGTTGCGCAGACCAATGTTGAGCCCCACGACCAGTTGTTCCTCGCTGAGGAGGGCTTGGTGCCGGCTGAACAAAGTGAACGCGACACTGCTGATGAGCAGGAATATCCCCATCGCCACCATGAGTTCGAGCAGAGAAAAGCCATCGCTCGAAGCTTTTCCTCTTCCTAATCCTTGAACGCGTGAGAGCGTCATCATGGCCGCACCATGCTCATCTGGAAAGTCACAGGAGGTTGAATGGTCAGATCCATCAGGGTCACCAACACGGTGATCCGGCGCACCCCCGTCACCGGCTGGTCCTTTTCGATCACCCATTGCCGTTGAAAGGTCATCCCCTGGGGAGCAGTGGCATTACAGGTTATGGTTGGGACCTGGCCGTTCGGAGAGTAAGCCACCGTAACATAATTCCCATTCCCGGCGGGTTGGCCGCTGCAGGGCATTTGATACGTTTCGGCCAATTGGCCGAGGGTGCCGCTGCCGGTGTTGCTGATGTTGAGACAAACCGAATCAAAGTAAGAGACCGACGCCGTGTTGCCACCTGAGGTGATGCTGAGAGGACCAATTAACACCGGCGTTGACGGTGGTCCTGGGTTCCACGCGATGCTGCCCACGCAAGCCTCACCCGCAATCCCGCAAGTGTTCGAGCCAGCCGGAACCGTGATATGGGGATCGATGAAGGTGGTCGAAGCGGGCCATCGGCTCAGGTCCTCGAGTTCCTCGGAGGCAAGCTGCGTCGCCAGCGCCATGTATCGGGAACGCACCGAGTACTTGTAGATATTCGCCATCAGCATTGCAGCGGACATCAGGCCGACGGTAAGAACCACAATCGCTACGATGACTTCCAGCAGCGAGAAACCTTCTTCCCCACCCGCATTCCTAAGGCGAAGTAACTGAGACATTTCCAACCCCCGTAACAGTAATGGTATGCGACCCCCCCCATTTATTGGTAATGGAAAAAACCATATTCGGCGGGCTTGAGGTCTCTGTGACCGTGCCTCCAGCAAGGAACTGATAAGTTACGGTCCGACTGATGGATATGCCCCCTGACCCGGTGATGGGAATCGCCGTGCCGACGGCAGTGTAAGTCGTAGCCCCGCCGGGCTCGCTAAAGACCTGATATGAATTTGTGGCGGGAGTAAAAGTGATTTCGTACGGGTATCCATGCATGACGGCCATGTATCGAGTCGACTGGATGGCGCCCGTGGCCGCGGACACGGCGGCAGTAAGCTGGTAGCTCCTCATCGCATTTATGGTCAAGGGGAGCGCCATCCCCGTCAGGACCATGGCAATGGCAATAACCACCAGGAGTTCAATGAGCGTGAATCCTGCTGTAGCGCGTCGCTTCACCGTCAGGGCAACCTCCTTGCCGAGGGGGTCAATTCCGCATTGCTGGCATCTATCCCGATTCAATCGCATCGTCCCAACCGGGTTTCCACTTGCAGCACTGGCCCACAAACTCCTGTTACGCATTGTGGGGTAATCGACCTGTCTTCACAATAGTACCTGCGTACCATGAGGGGCTACATACTATTCTCTGGATCCCGATCAGGAACCCTCTTTTGTATAGGAGTATACACCGGTTCGACAAGTTTGGGAATTAGGAAAGCTGTGGGTTGCGAACATAGTTCCAAGCCGGGTACCGGGGACACCCTGCGGTGACGGAACTGCGGTGGTTAGCGCATCGACTCCCTCAGGGCTTGGCTTTCCCTTGCGGCGCGGTCATCCTTGTTTCATAATGGAAATCTTGCTGTAAATCCTCCGTGGGCTATGTGTACAATTGGTGCCGTTTATGGTATGCCCCCAATGCCGGGCCGAGAATTCGGAGTCGGCGTCGTTCTGCTCCCGGTGCGGGACAGGGCTCGTCAGGAACAGTCCGGTGCCGGTTCCCAGTGGCGATGACCTCACGGCTGCCCATGGCCTGCGCGTCCACCCGCAACCCTCCGCCGTGGTCGGAGTGGCCACGCCCTCGCCGGGCTCGGGCTCCGGAGCACCGTCCACCCCCGGAGGCTCGGGTACCCTATCGTCCATGACTACCGGGACCCTGATGCCGGGCACAGAGTTCGGTCCCCGGTACCGGATTGAATCGCTCCTGGGCCGGGGGGGGATGGGCGCGGTTTACAAGGCTTACGACCGAGAGTTAGACCGTGTTGTCGCCCTCAAAGTGGTACGTCCCGAACTCACCACCGATCCGTCCATCCTCCAGAGGTTCAAGCAGGAACTCCTGCTGGCCAGCCGGATCTCCCAAAAGAACATCCTGCGCATCCACGACCTGGGCGATGTCGAGGGTGTGAAGTTCATCTCCATGGCGTATGTGGAAGGAGAGGACCTTCACCGCGTCCTCGAAAGGCAGGGGCGCTTGCCGCTGGCGCGCGCCTTGAACCTTACCCGCCAACTTTGCGCCGCCCTGGACGCCGCCCACGCTGAAGGTGTGGTCCACCGGGATCTGAAACCGCAGAACATCCTCCTCGATGCTGCGGACAACGCCTACGTTTCGGACTTCGGCTTGGCCAAGTCGCTGGAAGAGGGCGCCGCCCTGATGACGCGCACCGGCGAGGTGCTCGGGACGCCGCGCTACATGTCGCCCGAACAGGTGGAAGGCAAGCCGACTGGCCCCAGCAGCGACCTTTACGCCCTGGGCCTGATCCTTTACGAAATGGTCACCGGTGCGGCGCCGTTCCAGAGCGCCTCCACGTATCAGTTAATGTACCAGCGCGTCACCACCCGACCGAAGAGCCCCAAGGAAATCAATCCCGATCTTCCCGATTACCTGGTGCGCATCATCCTGCGTTGCCTGGAGCCCAATCCTGACGCGCGCTACCAGCAGGCGCGCGAGGTGCTGCGTGACCTGGAAAGCGAGGTTGGCCCCGCGCCGTCGCGCAGCGTGCAAATCTCACTGCCCACGCCGTCGCGCAGCATGCAAATCTCCGTGCCCGTGCCGACCCGCAGCGGCTGGCTGTGGGCGGGCGCCGCGCTGCTGGCCATTCTGGTTATGGCCCTGGCGATCCCCCCCGTACGTCACTCCCTCTTCCGTCGCCCCCAGCACCCGGGGGCGGGTCCGGCAGGAATTCCTCCCCTCACCCAAGGCAAGTACGTCGCCGTGCTTTCCTTTCGCGTGTTGGGCGATCAGGAGTCGCTCGGTTACATCGCCGAGGGTCTGAGCGAATCGCTCTCCGCCAAGCTCTTCCAGCTCAAGGACGTGCATGTGGCTTCGCCCTCCGCCACCGAGAAAGCCGACCCGAAGGATCCCCCGGAGAAAATCGCGGGCGAGTTGGGGGCCAATCTCTTGGTCCGCGGCACGGTCCAAGGCGCGACGCTGCAAGGGAAAGCACAGAAAATCGCCGTCATCGTGAGACTGGACGACGTGTCCACCGGCCGGCCGCTCTGGAGCGGAGAGATTTCCGGTATGGCGCAAGACCTCCTCACGCTGGAGGATCAGATGTCCTCCATGCTCGTCTCCGCGCTGGACTTGAAGCCGTCCGATTCTGAACTGGAAAGGGCCGCGGCGCATCCCACCGAGAATGTCGAAGCTTATGACCTCTACCTGAAGGGGCGGAGCGCCCTGCACCGCGAGCATGGCCCGAAGGATATCCAAACCGCGATCGACTTTTATGACGCGGCGCTGAAGAAGGATCCGAGTTTCGCGCTCGCCTACACGGGCCTGGCCGATTCGAGCCTGGCCATGTACGCCGTGAGCAAGGATGCTTTCTGGGAACAGAAGGCGCTGGGTGCGGCCCAGCAAGCGCAACAGCTTAACGATCAACTTGCCGAGGTCCATTTTGCCTTAGGCAGCGTTTACAGGGTCACCGGAAAAGCGGCGGAATCGATCGTAGAACTGGACCGCGCGTTGCAACTTTCCCCCAACTCCGACGAAGGCTACCGGCGCCTGGGGAACGCCTACCTGGCCAACGGTCGAATGGAAGAAGCGCTCAAAGCCTACCAGAAGGCCATCGAACTCAATCCCTACTATTGGGCCAATTACAACACCCTGGGGACCGCCTACTTCAATATCGGCGACAGCGAAAAGGCCCTGAACGCCTATCGTAAAGTCACGGAACTGGAGCCTGATAATTCCATTGGCTACATGAATATCGGGGCGGTTTATTTCCGCTTGGGAAAGTACGAAGAATGCATCCCGTTCTTTCAGCGGGCGCTCAAGCTTCAGCCCCAAGCTGACCTCTACTCGAACCTGGGGACCGCATACTTCTTCCTGAAGCGTTACGAGGAAGCGGTCCAGACGTTCGAGAAGGCCGTGGAGATGAACCCCAACGATCCGGATATCATGGGGAATCTGGCGGATGCCTACCGTTGGTCGGGACATGCGGATAAGGCTCAGAGCACCTACGACAAGGCCATCGCCCTTGCCTACAAAGAACTCCAGGTGAATCCCCGGCAGGCAGGCGCCATGAGTAGCCTGGGTGTGTATTATGCAAAGAAGGGGGACACAACCCAGGCCCTGCAATTTGTCCACCGGGCGCGCTCCATCGACCCCGCCAACATCCAGTTCATTTACAACGAAGCCGAAGTGCGCGCGCTCGCCAACCAGCCCGCGGAAGCCCTCAAGTCCTTAAGGGAGGCGTTTCAAAAGGGTTATTCCCCTGAGGAAGCCCGCAACGACCCGGAGCTGAAAAGGCTGGAAGGCCTTCCGGAATATGCCGAGCTGCTGAAGGAATTCACGCCCAAGACGAGGTGAGAAAGGGGGGAGCCACGTGAGGGAGCGCTTCGCGACACGCCCCCCACGCCATACCGGCAAAAGGGCTTACTGGAAACGCAACCTGCGGTGAAACCAAAGGGCACCCACGCCACTTAACAAGAGGACGACTGTTCCCGGCTCCGGAGTGGTGGCCGTCGCGGCAAAACTGGCGCCGCTCGCGAAGCCTTCGAAGCCCAGTGAGAAATCGTTGCCGAAGGGGATCGACCCATTGCTGAACAACACCTGGGTCCCACCACTTCCCAGGGGCGCAACGCTACAGTCAGAGAAGGGGCTGCCCGTCGTGTCCGTCAAGAATCCGCACGAAACCGTTGCCGGACTGACGCCACTGATGTCGAAAGTCAGTTGCGTGATAGTCTCACCGGTCCCCCTCGGGTTGATGTTGTTCTGAAAGAAGCAGGCTGGGGAAACGGAGGTAAGCACGCCAAATTGGTACAGATCACATCCGCTGGTGGCAGGACTTGTTCCCGTCGGCGAAACGATCGTGAAGTTGGGCGTAATGATGGAAGCGGGTACCGGCGGGTCTGGAGTACCGCCCGTCAAGATGACCGGATCAACACCGATCGGGATCGGATCCGCGAAAGCTCCGGCAACGAAAAACAACACAAGTGAACTCAACATCGCGATGCGAAGTAGATTCATCCAATGCCTCCTGGGAGAATTGCGACATATTATCCGAGTCGGGCTCGCAAGTCAAGCACTAATGTGCGATAGCGCTAGTATTTACATGAGGCATTACGTAAATATTACTGATCAGTGCCAAGACTTTGTTTCAAAGGGCAAACGACTATTTGTCTCTGCCGTTTCCTGTGCCTCCTCGCGGAGGCAGCGGTTTCACTCCGTTGGCAAAACCGAAATTACAGAGTTGAGGGAAATTGTGGCGCGTGCTAAATTGATATTCCCGATTGCGCTGGAGTGGCGGAATTGGCAGACGCAGCAGACTCAAAATCTGCCGCCGGTCACCCGGCATGGGGGTTCAACTCCCCCCTCCAGCATTTTGGGCTTACTGCTTACTGCCTACTGCATACTGCCTACTGCTCGTCATGGCCGCAATCCTGAGAAGGCATAGTTCGCAGCTTGTAAAGTCGCGGACACATCGCCTTCGCTGTGGGAGGTCGAAAGGAATGCCGCCTCGAATTGCGAAGGTGGAAAGTAGACGCCCGCTTCCAAGAGGAAGCGAAAGAAAAGTCCATAGGCCGCTGTGTCCGCCTTCTTAGCGCTGGCGTAGTCGCATACGGAGTCCGGGGTGAAGAAGGCGGTAAACATTGAGCCGACGCCGTTAACCGTCAAAGCCACGCCCAGTCGCGCCGCTTCGGCGACCAGCCCATTGGTCAATTTGCTCGTCAGTGAATCCAGTCGCGGATAGATGCCGGGGCGCCGCAGGATTTCGAGCGTCTTCAGCCCTGCCGCCACGGCCAAAGGGTTGCCCGAAAGCGTTCCCGCTTGATAAACCGGTCCGGCCGGGGCCACCAAATCCATCAATCGCGCTTTGCCACCGTACGCTCCCACGGGCAAGCCGCCGCCAATAATCTTGCCGAGCGTGGTCATGTCAGGATCAATTTTGTAGAGCTGCTGTGCGCCACCATAGGCAACGCGAAAGCCGGTCATCACCTCGTCGAAAATCAGCACCGTTCCCTGCTCGTGCGTCAAGGCCCGGAGTTTTTCCAGGAAGCCTTGCCGCGGGGGCACGCACCCCATATTGCCCACCACCGGTTCCACAATCGCTGCCGCCAGTTCATGGCGGTGCACGCGGAAGGCTTCCTCGAGCGCCCCCGCATCATTGAAAGGCGCCGTCACGGTAAGTTCTGCGAGTGCGCGTGGCACGCCGGGACTGTCGGGCAGGCCCAGCGTGGCCACTCCCGAACCGGCCTTCACCAACAGACTGTCTGCGTGCCCGTGATAGCACCCTTCGAATTTCAAAATCTTGTCGCGTCCCGTTGCCGCCCGCGCCACGCGCAGCGCCGAAAGCGTCGCCTCGGTACCGGAATTCACCAGCCGTACGCGTTCGATGGAAGGATAAGCCTCCACGATGCGCTCCGCCAACTCCACTTCCCGGGGCGTGCAGGCGCCGAAACTGGTTCCCGTTTCCGCCGCTCTCGCCAGCGCTTCCACCACCTCCGGGTGGGCATGACCCAGAATCAGGGGCCCCCAAGAAAGCACGTAGTCGATGTAACTCTTGCCCTCGACATCGGTCATCATTGCGCCTTTGCCGCTGGCCATGAAAATGGGATCACCGCCCACGGCACGAAAAGCGCGCACCGGCGAATTTACTCCGCCCGGCATCAGCCGTCGGGCCTTGGCGAAAAGCACTTGAGATTTGGTGGGCATGAATTTGGTTCCTGTCGTAGCACGGCCATCCTGGCCGTGACTGTTCACGGGCGGGAGAAGGTGTGAAAAAATGCCATCAAACCTTTCACCGCGGAGACGCGGAGGCGCAGAGGTTTGAAAACAAAGGGTCATTTCTCTGCGTCTCAGCGCCTCTGCGGTGAAAATGGTATTTTTTCACAGCTTCGGACGCCCGTGCCACACGTGCTGTCGTAGCACGGCCATCCTGGCCGTGACTGTTCACGGGCGGGACGCCCGTGCGACAGCGGGCGAGACGCCCGCGCTACGTTCGCTGGACTCGAACACCTCGCGCAGCCGCCCCACGCCCGTTTCCAGCAGCGTGCGGGCCAATCCCACATGGAGGCGCGCAATGAGCCCCAAGTAGGACTGTGAGCCCTCAACGAGATCCTGCATGACCTCGAGAAACTTACGGCTATGCGTCCCGAACTCTATCATGCGCGTGGTGACGCCGCCACCCAGAAACTCTCCGCGATAGAACATCGGCGCCAGGCGCGCTCCCAGCGCCAATGCTCGGCCGAATTCGTTCCGCGCTCGCTCCGGGTAAATTTGAGGAAAACCCTCCAGCATAGCCTCTGCGAGTAGGTCTCCGGAACGCATGGCGTAATAAATCCCTTCGCCCGTGATGGGGTCCACCAGGCCGGCGGCATCTCCCACCAAGGCCCACCCCTGCCCCGTCAATCGCAGGCTTCCCCAGCTTTCCACGGAAAGCGACGGCAGCAAGTGGCTGAATATTCGCTGCGGGTCGGGAGCATAGCCAAATTTTTGCATGAATGTGCCGAGCCGGTCGCGAAGCGCGGCCATGGTCGCCTCACCAGCCTTTCCACAGATGCCCACGGAGACGTGGTCCGTCCGCGGAAACGCCCAGGCATAGCCTTCAAAATTCTCGTAAAACTGCACGCGCAGCACTTTGCACGCGACGGGCACGTAATAACCGAAGGTCAACATGAAATCGCGCGGAAGAAAATCTTCCGTCAACGTCTGCCGCAGCCGGGTGCGCGCGCCCGCCGCCAACACGACAAAATCCGCGCGATAGGTTTTTCGGCGGCCCTCGATTTCCCAGCCGGCGTCCCTTCGCCGCAGCCGCAGAATTCTGTCGGCCACAATTTCCGCGCCCGCGTCCTCGGCGCGCCGGAGGAGCAGGCGATTCAGCGTGGCGCGCGAATAAACCGCCAGGGGCGCGCGCAGGCGAAAGCGCATCGCTGCGCCCGAGGGGGCGATAAACTCCGCGTCGTGCAGCAAATTCCCGCCACCCGTCGCCTGCGCCAGGAAGGGATAGCGCCGCAAGGCCTTGTGACTGAGCCCGCCACCGCAGGGTTTCTCCCACCCGATTTTTTCTTCGAAGACGAGCACGCGATGCCCGCCGCTGCCCGCGCTACGCAATCCCCAGCCCTGCGCCAACTTCTCCGCGGCCGTGGCCCCCGCCGGCCCGCCTCCGATGATCGCGATGGTGCGCGTGTTCATTTCCACAGCTCTAAGCCCCGGAACTATGCCGGGACGCGATCCCGTCCTCATCTCACCTAGTAATTTGCAACAACCAGCCGTGTGAGAGCAAGACCTAGAACCGTTTACATTGGGGCGTTGTCGAGTCGACGCATCCGAGTCCGCTTTTCACTTTTGCCCTTTGCCTTTTGACTTTTGACTTTTGACTTTTTTTTGCGGCTTTGCTGCGAATTCCGGTCCTTGCGCGCCGTGACGCCTCAGGGCAAAATAGCGAGAACATATTTATGCTTATTCATCCACGCGCGCCCTTCAACTTTGCTCAAACGTTGCGGTTTATCCTGAGCCCGCCCGCTTTGCTCAACGGACGGCAATTCGCCCCCTTACTGGATTACTTTGTAGACGGCGAATACCGCCGCGTGCTGGAACTCGGCGAGCAACTGATTCTCTACGGAGTGCGCGAGGAAGGGTCTCCGGCCAACCCCGCCCTGCGGGTTCGGATTCTGGCAGGGCCGGACAATGACCGTGCGCAACGGGCCGTCGTCAGCGAGGTGGCACGCCAATTCTCCACCGACCTTGACGTTCAGCCCTTCTATGCGCTGGCGGAAGCCGACCCGGTGCTTCGCCAACTCATCGTGCGTTTTCGCGGCATGAGGGTTCCGCAAGTCTCGCGAGTTTTTGAGATTCTCATTTCCGCCATCATCGAGCAGCAGGTGAACCTGTCGTTCGCGCACAAAGTGAAGAAAGCGCTGATCAACACGTACGGGCGCTGGGTGGATTTCGAAGGCTGCCGATACAGCGCTTTTCCGGAGCCTGCCGCGCTGGCCATCGCCACCCCGCGCGAACTGCTGCGCCTTCAGGTTTCCGGCCCCAAGGCCCGCTACATCATTACCATTTCGCGTCTCGCCCTCGACGGCACACTGGACCTCGAAAACCTTCGGGAGCTTGAGCCGGCGTTGGCCCACGAAAAACTTCTGGAGCTGAAAGGCGTGGGGCACTGGACGGCGCAGTACGTGGGCCTGCGCGCGTTGAGGCATTTGGACTGCCTGCCCGCCGCGGACGTGGGTTTGCAGAAAGTCATCCAATATTTCTACGGATTCCGCAAGCGGCCGACCGCCGAACGTGTGCAAAAAATGGCTCGGGCATGGCAGGGCTGGCGAAGTTACGCCACCTTTTACCTCTGGCTCACCTATTGGGAAAATGACGAATGGAAGAGTCAGGTCCGGGAGGAAATCCGGGCTCAAAGGAAGAGTTAGGTGTCAGGTGTCAGGTATCAGGTGTCAGGTATCAGGTGTTAGGTTTCAGTTGCCGGGTGTTCGGGTTTTACTGACACCTGACACCTGATACCTAACACCTATGTTGTAGTCCGAGTAATGGCCGCTGGGTGGGTCCACACCTCGGGCTTGATCTCCATTCCCAAGCCGGGCAGCTCCGGGGGATGGATTTTACCGTCGCGGGGAACCAGAGGGTTTTCCAGTATGGTGGGCCAAGTAGTTTCATAGGAGACCTGGCAACTCTCCTGGATCGCGAGGTTGGTAAGGGCCGTAGAAAGATGGGTGGTGGCGTAAAAAAGCAATGGCCCGCCCGCGGTGTGCGGCGCCACGGGCAGTTCGAAGGCTTCCGCCATGGTCGAAATCTTTTTGGCCTCGCTCAACCCGCCGCACCAAGTGACATCGAACATCACGTAGCGGGCGGCTCGATCCTCCAGCATTTGCAGGAATTCCATGCGCCCGGCCATGCGTTCGCTGATGGTAAGGGGAATCGACGTGGACTCGGCCAACTGCCGATACTGCGCGAAATTGCCGGGGAGGAGCATATCTTCAAGCCACATGGGGTGATAGGGCTCGAGGGCCTTGGCAATCCGAATCGCGGAAGTCAGGTCCCAACCCCCGTGAAATTCCATGAGGATTTCGATGTCGTTTCCGAAGGCGTCGCGCAGCTTGCGCACGGGGGCCAGGCCTTCATCGAGGTCGGCCGGGGTGACGAATTCGTGCTGGTTGCGCCGCGCCGCTCCATCGAAAGGCCAAATCTTAATGGCTTTGATGCCGTAACGGTCGATCAACTCATGCATGATCTTTTCCGGTTCCCGGTCAAAGTCGTAGCGGTGGCCGAGGCAGGTGTTGTAAAGGCGAATTTCGGGATTGGACTTTCCCCCCAGCAGGCGGTATACGGGGACGTTTAAGGACTTCCCCAAAAGGTCCCACAGAGCCAGATCGACGGCGCTCAGCACTCGCATCTCCGTGCCTCCCGTGACCTGGAAATCGAAGGTGCGGTAGAAGTCTGCCCAGATGCGCTCAATGTCGCGCGGGTCCCGGCCGAGCAACATGCCGGCGACGTTGGAATGCACCAGGCTGGCCTCTGCCTCATTGCGCGGGTAAGTCTCGCCCATACCCACCAAGCCGGTATTGGTGTGGAGGCGCACCCACACCCAATTGGGTTCCCAGGGTAAATCAGCGCCCGGCCGGAAGTAAGTCGTGTCAATTCGTGTGATCTTCATGGCCGGCGCGGAACCGGTCTCGGCGAAGGCTGGCGAGCCAATCTCCGCGAGCGCCGGCGTCAGCAGGAATGGAAGAAAAGCCCTTCGTTTCATAAATTGTCCCCTCCGCTTCCGGGCGCCGTGCGCGCAAAAAGTAAACCATTGCTCCCACCACCGCCAGGGTCGTTCCCACGGGTCCGCCCAGAGATATCCAAATTTCCTGGTTCCAGGCCACCTGGGACTGGAGGATGTATTCTTTTGCCGGCGTAGGTACAGTGGCGATTCCCTGGCTCCAGCCCGCCACGGCATGTCCGATTTCGTGTAAGTAAACTCCCGCAATCGTGGCGCCAACAAAAACTACCGCGTATCGAACGTTGACTTTCATGGTTGAGCCTTATTCCTCGCCGACCACTTGCCTCGGGCTACTGTACGAGCAGGCGGTGATTCGGTCAAGCGGTAGCATTGGCGAGTGGTGCGCGCGTACGGCAAAGGCTGGCGCGGGCATGGCAGGCTGGCGAAGCTACGCCACCTTTTATCTCTGGCTTACATATTGGGAAAATGCCGAATGGAAGAGCCAAGTCTTGTATGAAATCCGCGCTCTAGGGCCGCGCGGAGGGGCAAATGCTGCGTCGTGAAAAGTGGGCGTAGCGGACACCTGTTTTGAAGGTCTGCGGTTCGTCCCCTATTGACAACAAAAAGCCGCGGACCTACCAGACAGGTCCGTGCTACGGTCGCTCACCAAGCCGCCCGCTTTGGGGGCTGAAGATTCGCCCAGGGGCGTCATCTCCTCGATGGTCATAGTATGCCGCAACGTCCGAGCCGCTGCCGGGGTATACTGAATGGGTGAGGCGGCGATCAGGTGGATTGTATCTCAAGGCGAGGAAGGTGACGACTGGTCAAATGGCCTTGGAGTCGAGGGAGTGATATGACCCGGCTGAACGTCACATTTCTCATGCTCTTCGCGCTCACAACGGGTTGTATCTTCACGCAATTTGGCTGCGCAGGCGGCGGAAACAACACAACTTCTTCCTCGGGCGGTGGGGGCGGAGGTACAGGCGGCAACTGTACCACCCAAACACCGCTCAACGATTTGCTGACGGGGTGCTACGAAATTTCGGCGTATCAGGGGGGACTTTACGCCGGCGGAACGAACTTGCCTCCAGCTCACACCGACGCAGACGCGATGACGCTTGTGAGTCAGATCCAACCGCTGGACACGAACGGCAACCCCGCGAGCTCCGGCCTGATCATCTTCGCGGGCATGGGGATGTCGATGGCGCTGGCCGAGTTCGGGGGCCTGATGACGGCAGCGAACAACAGCGGCCACCAACCCGCCAACCTGATTCTCGCCAACGAGAGCTTTTCCAACAACGACGCGGACCGATGGATCGTTGCAACACCCCTCGTGCCGCCACCCGCCTGCCTGACTTCTGCGGGAATTTCCCAGTGCGCCACAAACGGCCCTTATGACCCCACCAACAGTAGCCAAGACGGGTATGTCGGGAACGAGTTCGACTATATCTGCGGCCCGATGCGGCTTCAGGTGCATGGCTATAGCTGCAATCAGGTTCAAATTGGCTGGATGGACATTTCCAACGGGCGAGATCACGTCGATCAGCACGGGTGCGGGACAAACCTGTTGACGACCTGGACAGGCTCAACTTGGAATCCTCTGGCAAACTACGTTTCCTGCATTCCCCTCGATTCCACGAATGCTGCAAATAACACCATTGCCGCGACGGATGCGACGAACGTGGAGTGGGAAGGCGGCCTCTTTGTGCGCGCCGCGAAGTCGCGAATGCCCAACCTGAAGCTCATGTTTTTCGGCAGCCGGATTTACGGCCAATACTGCAACCTGGGGGATAGCTGCGCTGATCCCGGCCCCTACGATTACGAGAAGGCGTTCGGGATTAAGGCCTTGATCGCCGCGCAGGAAACTCAGTGCCCAACCTCCATGACTTGTACTGGGCCGGTCGATGCCATCGCCGGCGACCTCAACTACGTGAACGGGACGGCGCCGCTGATTCTGTGGGCGCACGCAGAACCCAGCCAAACCTTTGACGGCAACGTGCACTCCGCGTATATGTGGGCAAACGGCGCAACCCCGCGCCAGGAGGACGGCCTTTTCTGGTGTGATGGCCAGGCGGCGGCGCCGTGTAACGGTGAGATCGACTTCGGCTCGGACGGACTGCACCTGAACGATACGACGGGCACCACGAAGGCGGGAACCATCCTGTTCAATTTCTTTTCCCAGTCGAAGTACACGCGTCCGTGGTTCTATCAATAAAGTCGTGACCCGTGGCGAGAAACACGATCCAAGGTCCGATGTCCGAAGTCCGATGTCCAGGGGAGAAACCAATCCTGCGTGCGGAGATGCAGCGACGAGAGGCAAGAAGCGCGTAGCGCGGAGTTATTCCGGTCCGACCGGAATTACTCCGCGGCTTTTCGTTATCGGGTATTAATCGGCGTGTGGATGTTACCATGTTAAGAACCGCAGAGGAAGGCAAACTGCGCCTACCCCGCGCTACCCGCTACCGGCTTGTGCATGTTTATCCCTCATACTTGCCCACAGGTCCTAATCTACCATATGTCACGCGCTGGCGGCAGGTACGCCCCGATTGGCGGGGCGTGTGCAGTTAAAGAAGGGGACGCGCCAGCGGGAGGAGCAAGCAGGCGCCGACCTGTTTTGAAGGTCTGCGGTTCGTCCCCGATTGACAACAAAAAGCCGAGGACCTACCAGACAGGTCCGCGCTACGCTTGCTTTGTGCGCGACGAGAAGGAATTCAATGAGCGTTTGGAGTACATGCACCTAAATCCCGTGAAGAAAGGGCGGGTGAAGCGGGGGTAGCCACGGTCAGTCCAGTCCTGAGCGTGGGTTCTTCTGGCGGTGGTCGAGTTACAACAATTTTGCTTTGGACAAGGCAACGGTGGCGGCGTGTGCCATCCAGATGGATTACGTGCGATTGCCATTGGGGTATCACGCGTGAGAAAAGCCCACGGTCAGAAAAACGCTGACCGTGGCTACCCGCTGATTCAGATAAAGCTTAAAGGAGATGGACATGCTCAATGAACAACAATGCAAACGAGCCGTGGAAGCGATGCACGAGTATCTTTCTGCGCCTCCTGGGCCAGATGGGAAGACGCCGCTCGAAATGGACGGCGAGCTTGACAAGAACCGGGTCAATCTCATCGAAAATGAGCTGAAGCCGCTCCTTGCTGATTACCTCGCAGGCAAGGTCGCGCTCGCTGATTTCAAGTCCAAAGTTGACGGCATAAATAAGCGCAATGAGCTTTGGGGATTCAAAGGAATCAAGGGCCAAATGTTTTTTAACATGGTGGTAAATGTGGCCGATGACGCGGAAGAATGTGACCAGGAGTTGAAGTCCGCATTGGCTGTTCCACCGAATGAGCAAATAGCCTCCAGCAGGATTAAGACATTCCTGGGCTATATCAAACGACTGGGAGAACAGTGGGTCAGTGGAGGAAACACCCGATACGGCGTGCCAAAAATGGGGAGCGTTCCTTTCTTCCTGTCTTACTTCTGGCAGATTCAGAATCGCGAGGTATGGCCAGTTTACTACACGACCGCAGTGCAGACAATGACTGACCTGAATATCTGGCAGCCGAGCGAGGACATTGCCGAGGATTATCTAACGTTCAAACGGATTCAGGAAGCTTTGGTTAAGCTGTTCACCGAGGCAAGCACCCGTTCGTTTGGTCTTTACGATGTGGAACATGTCTTTTGGTTTAAGGGAGGCGATCCATTCGACACGCTCAAAGCGGAGCCGAAAGCGACCGTACCTTCAATGGTGAAGCCGGCTGTAAATGTTCCTGTATCCGCTGATCCCGACCGTTTGCCTGAGAGTTATGTTCCTCCGATTGTTGCCATCCTCCCGGCAATGGCTCGCCACGAAGAATGGCTGGTTGAGGCGGCGAAGCGTTCCGGTACGAGTCTAGAGAAAGCCTTTGAGAAAAATATTGATGCGGCACTTACGATATTAGGTTACGAAACCAAGCTCTTGGGACAGGGGCACGGACGTGTGCCTGATGGGTGGGCGTTGGCGCCTGATGAGAATTACGCCATTTTGTGGGACGCAAAGGTTCGTTTAAGCTCATACAGCCTCGGCACTGACGATCGAACGATCCGTGAATACATCACCACTCAGAGCCGTGAGTTGAGACGCCGCTACAGAAACATCTATTACGTCATTGTTTCAAGTTCCTTCGCGGATGATTTCGATGATACGATCGCTTCGATCAAAATGGAAACAGAGGTAAGCGAGGTTATTCTCCTCGAAGCGGAAGCGCTGGTGGCGATCGTGGAGGCGAAATTGCGTGCCCCACTCCAGCTTACTTTAGGACCGGACGGCCTCCAGCGATTGTTCACCAAAAGCGGTGGCTTGACCACAGCAATGGTTAGAGAGTATCTCGTTTAACATGCGACAATAGCGGGTAGCCACGGTCAGCGCAGTCCTGACCGTGGGTTCTTCTGGTGGTGGTCGAGTTACAACAATTTTGCTTTGGACAAGGCAACGGTAGCGGCGTCTCCCATCCAAATTGATGACGTGCGATTGCCCTTGAGGTATCGCGCATGAGAAAAGCCGACGGTCAGAAAAACGCTGGCTACCCGCTCGGAGCGGGATGACTTCGCGGCTCTTCTCAGAAACTCATGGCAGCTTGTGGGCACGTTTAGCTTTCGCATCATAGAAAATAAGTGAGGATGCATCTCCGCTTTCGAAAAAGCTTCCCCGGGTGGTTCCATTCGCATCCAGTAGCGTAACGTGCGCCCCTTGCTCGTTAACTCGCAGCTCGGCCCGAGCATTCCCATCCATATCTCCCAAGGCTAGTTCTGTTCCATAATGATCTGCATTCAGATTGACGCGCGTTTTGCCCTGCCTGTCGTAGAGGCCCAATGATGTTGTCAGCATATTGGTCTTGACCCATAACCTTCCCTTTCCGGCTGGATCGGCAAGGACCATCGTGGAATCGCCGGTGCTGTGTAGAGAGGAGAATGCTCCCGGTTCCCCATTGAAATGATAGAGTGTCATCGTTGGCTCGTCACCCATTACCGCCGCTAAGATCCTGATTTGCTCATGAGCGTCGAAAAGAGCCAAGGAGGATCCTTCGTTACTCAGGCTCATGCCTGCTCTTGTTCTTCCCTTGCTGTCAATGAGTGTGAGACCCGGATGCCCATGTTTTAGTCCAAGCCTAGCGCGAACATGTCCCTTTGAATCCTTCAGAACAAACTCCTCAGCTTCGACAACCCGTGGCTGGGATTTTTTCACGCTTTCACTCCTCCTTGTAAGTGGTAAGACTGTGTGTAGCTGCCATCTGTTTCCGTAGCGCGGCGGTTATACACATCAAGATTGCAGCTCTCGGATTCCATCAGCGCGGTAGCACCGACCCACTTTTGGGATCGGGTGCTCTTGGCGAAGCCTCTGAAGCGGGGTAGCCACGGTCAGCGTTTTTCTGACCGTGGGCTTTTATCATGCCCGATGGTCCCGCGGCAGGTCGTCAATCTGGATGGAACACGCCGCTACCGTTGCCCTGTCCAAAGTGAGTTTGCTGTAACCCGACCGCCGCCAGAAGAACCCACGGTCAGGACTGCACTGACCGTGGCAACCCCCGCCTCACCCGCCGCTTGCGCGGGATTGAACTATTCCTGCCTGCTATGCCTTCGTCATCAAGGGAAGAACCCACGGTCAGCAAACCACTGATCGTGGCTACCCGCGAGCGTAGCGCGGACCTCCGTCTCTGAGGTCTGCGGTTCCTCCTTAAATTCATGCTTGCGAATCCGAGGTCAGGCCCCCGTCATTGAGATTTGTGGTTTTCCACCAGAAGAGCCGCGGACCCCGAGAACGGGGGTCCGCGCCACGCGCTCTTGGGGACAGAATCATCCGCGGATATCAAGAAGCCATGTCCGTGCCAGCGGCTACGCACCTTTGGCTGATTCAGCGAAAGCGATTACAGCATCACAGAGCTTGCAAAGGCTTGTCGATTCTACCTTTGCTTCCCACCCTTCAGCCAACAAGTAGCCGATGAATGAGCTGTTCTTGCTCAATCCGCCGACGCTATGCAGGTCGTATTTCTTTCTAACTGCCTCGTCTAACCTTGTCCAGGATTCCTCGCCAAACTCATCCTTAACAACCTTCCCGACCTCGCTATTCCACATGACCGTGTCAGAACCCCAGAATGTGCTCGACGGGAAAGGGTCTGGCTTTGTGATGCCGCGCAGCCGGAGGATCGTAGTGTTATCTTTCTCGTGCTTCTTTCGGCTCCCACTGACATCAGGTTTATGGTCATCTGCATCGAAAACAACAAATGTTGGTATCTGTAGGCCTTTAGCCACCGCTATGGGTCGAATAAGCTCGCTCTTGCCCCCCGCTGGTACGATGTGGCAGCCGAGCCTTCTGAAGTCCCCCCACCTTTCCGTCAACGCGAGGTACGTCGCGAGGTATGCTGCGTCTTCTACGCCTTCCACGAGGACGAGTACCGACGTAAGAAACATTTCATTAATCGCTGGACTCAAAGCTTGGTGCACTTTCAGAGCAGTTCCCCCAAGCGTGATCGGCTTTTCCCCACTAGCTGCCCCGATGGCGGCGGAGAGGTCGCCGAAGCTGTAGGCGTACACGTGTGCCTCGCCGGAAGTGGCCGGCTTCCGGAACATGCGAACGGACTCGAATCCCTTCCCCGAGACGAAATATGGGCTGTGGGTGGAGACGATCACCTGCGCGTTTTGAGAGCTCAGCTTATCGAGAACCGCCGCCAGGTGGCGCGCCTGTGGCGGGTGCTGATAGAGTTCAGGCTCCTCACAGGCCAGAAGGAGTTTCGGCCCGCCGGTCTGCTCGCTTCCGGCTATCTCCTGGAGGAGAGCAAGCAAGAAGGAGCGTTGAAGGCCGTGCCCAAAGCGTGCAAGCTCTCCCTCGAACAATCCTTCGCCTGCTAGAATCTTGGCAAGCGGCTCGCTAATTGAAATCGCCTTTGAAGTGTCGTCGTTCCACTTAAGTGTCAGGTGGGTGTCAGGGTGTGCCCACTCTTTCAGTTTGAGGCTGAGTGACTCGGAAAGTGAACTTAATGCACCTCGGTTCTCTTCCAGAATCTTTAGGTACACGTCCTCGGCGTTTTTTCGCAGGTCGTTGAGTGGCTTTTCGAACGAAATCCTTGAGCGGACGGTTCGCTCGAGCAAGATTCCTAACCCTGTCTTTCTCGACTCCAGTTGCTCACTGGACGCATCCTTAACGGCAGGTACGTAGGCCCATTGGATGTACTTTTGAAGAAGGTTTCTCCCTTTTGAAACCCCGTAGAACTGGTCCTCGCTCGGAATGGGCTCGCACAGGTCGGGGTGTGTTGCTTCGTAGTCGTGGAGTGCGGCAATCATGCTCGGCTTTGTCCCAGGGACAGGAAGGTCATTGAACTTCTTTCGGATTTCGGAGTAGACTGTTTTCAATTCGGGGACGAGCTTTCCTTCGCCCTCGGCTTCAAAAAAGGGTGCAAAAGACTTTATTCCGACGCGCTCTCCGAATTGCTTGACGGTTGCCGATCTCGGTCCGGCGTCCCATACTGCAACTGCGGAGATTATCAGTTTTCCCTGACGATAATAGTGGGCAAAGTCAGTTTGCGCTTCAGCCTGCAACTCGTCAAAAGTCACCGTAATTGTAATTGGGCGGCTGGTGTCCCTTCCATGGAAATCCTCTTCTGTCAGATTCACCAAATCGGTCACGGCATTAGCGGTATTCCTGAAGAATATATTTAGAGCTGTCAGGACAGTCGATTTTCCAGACCCATTTGGACCGACCATGCAGGTGTAGTCATCAAGGCGAATCGTTTCATCCCGGAATGTGCGGAAATTCTGAACTCGGATCTGAGCTAGTCTCATGGTACCTCCAATTGATAGCCCGGCACCCCGGCTCGCACCCACAGCGCCCATCTGCGGCGCGTCGACCTGGGCGGGTTGGTAACCACGGCCATTTCTTACTTTAGTTGAGCAGGGGCCCTTCGTCGGACAAAGAACAGACGGTCAGAAGGACAGTGACCGTGGCCCGCTCCTGGCGAAACACGGTCCCTTTACTCGCCACACTGGGGGCAGCGCCAAGTGCTACTCGACTTGGCGGGATGAATGGCGTTACAAGTGTAATTTTTGTCATGGTAGATACGACACTCTTCGTTATGCGCTTCCTTCGCCGTCGATGTATATTTTCTCCAGTAATGGTCAGGGTTCTTGCGGAGTATGCACCGATCCGTGTCGTTTCCCGGTTTTCGAGTGCCCTCCATGACATCAAGCCAGCTTTGGAGTCGCGCGGCAATATCGTCGTCTGACCGGCCAACATAGCAGCCCCAATGCGAGCCCTCGGACGACTTGCCGCCCAAAATGTAAACGCCGGGCCCCCGCTTTACCTTGTCGATGTTGTCCTGTTTGAGGTTATAAGGGCCTTCCATGATGTTTCTCCCCGAATAGCAGAGTCCGTCGGATTTTCTCGATCGCTCAATAGTCGGATTCTCTCCGTTGTTTCCCGACTGCTATCATACACCCCATTACCTCCACAGGCAACGCTGTAAGAGCAGGGTGTCGGTTAACTGGACTGTCGCAGCGACATGAGCACAGGGAGAGCCTCGGACGATTAGACACCGCCCCCTAAAAGCTTTTTCCACCGGCAGGAATAAGTCCTGACGTTTTGTCTTACAGGAGCCACTAGGTCATCCGACGAAACCTGCCTGATTTTTCAAATGCGGGTAGCCGCAGTCAGCGTTTTTCTGACCGTGGGCTTTTCTCATGCCCGATGCTCCAGCGGCAGGTCATCAATCTGGATGGAACACGCCGCTACCGTTGCCCTGTCCAAAGCAAGTTTGCTGTAACTCGGCCACCGCCAGAAGAACCCACGGTCAGAAAATCGCTGACCGTGGCTACCCCCGCCTCACCCGCCGCTTCCGCGCGGGATTGAACTATTCCTGCCTGCGCTGCCTTCGTGGTCAAGGGAAGAACCCAAGGTGAGAAAAGCGCTGACCGTGGCCCGCTATTGCGAGGATAGTTGCTGGGTGTCACAGAATTCGTCATAATCAAAGCGTTGCCCCGGCCCGCCCTGCTGCTGGATGGCACGGGGCTGGCCGCCGGTGGGTTCGCCCTGTTCAGCGGGGCCGACGGGGACGGGTTTTATCCAGGTCTGCCTGGACATGAGTGTGAATAACTGGATGAGAGGCGGCATGGCATCAAAATGAAGCAAAGACTTTACATGGAAACGACCGTTCCGAGCTATCTCACCTCAAGGCCCAGCCGAGATTTGATCATTGCCGGCCATCAGCAAGTCACCAAGGAATGGTGGGAGAAGCGAAGGGACGCGTTCGAGATTTACATCTCGCAGTTGGTCATTGATGAGGCCAGCGCCGGAGACCCTGACGCAGCGCGGCAAAGAATGCTGATCGTCAGGGACTTTCCCCTGCTCGATATCACGACCGAAGTCGGGCATCTCGCGTCTGCGATTCTGGCTTCCGGCGTCCTCCCGCGGAAAGCCGCGACGGACGCAGCGCATATCGCCATTGCGGCTGTCCATGGCATGGATTTCCTGTTAACGTGGAATTGTGTCCATATCGCCAATGCTGTGATTGCCAGAGACATAGCGAAAATCTGTCGGCAATACGATTGGGAATCCCCCGTAATTTGCACGCCGGAGGAACTGTTTTAGGAGAGTTTTCCATGGCCGATGATTACATTGTGGATGAAGTGCGGCGCCTTCGCCAGGGACAGGCCGCCAAGCACGGCTTTGATGTGAAAGCAATTCTCGCCGCCGCAAAAAAGCGACAACGCCGGTCGCGGCGAAAGGTTGTTTCGCTTGTTCCGAAGAAGATGCCGGGCGCCGCACGGTTGCATGCGTCTGCCTGACCCCCGGGGGCGGATCGGTTGCCGCCCCGGCCCCGATGGTCGAGCGGGCCCCCTCCTGACGCGGAAGCGGGGGTCGGGAAAATAACACGCTATCAGTGCCCGCCCCGCCACCAGAGGGTACAGGTTTCGCCGCCGGCGGTTTCGCCTTATGCCGGCGAGAGTTAACCTTGTCCAGGTCAGCCTAAACAAATCGAAGAAGATTGGTTAGCTACGAGATCCAGCGGGGTAGCCCCGGTCAGCGTTTTTCTGACCGTCGGCTTTTCTCATGGCCGATGCTCCAACGGCAGGTCGTCAATCGGGATGGAACACGCCGCTCCCGTTGCCCTGTCCAACGTAAGTTTGCTGTAGCTCGACCACCGCCAGAAGAACCCACGGTCAGGACTGGTCGTCCACCATTAAGATTGGCGGACTTTCAGCCGCAGCGACACCGTGGCTACCCCCGCCTCACCCGCCGCTTCCGCGCGGGATTGGAGATTCCAAATTCAAAATTCAAGAGACTTGCTAAGGAAGGTCGGTGGGTTTGAAGACGGTGATATCGCGCACTCGTTCGAAGTCCGAATCGTTGCTGGCCAGGAAGGAGAGACCGTACTCGCGCATAGCCGCGACGATCATCGAATCGTTGGTGAGGAGTCCAGCTTCCTGTCGCACGGTTTGCGCATTCCTGATAATCGTTTCATTCACCGGCATAAAAAGAAGATTGAGAGCTAACATTCGCTGGGTATTAAGCCAGTAATCCGTCAGGGTGGGGATTTGCTGGAACTTGTTGCGAAGCGCCCTGGCTCCACCGGCTGTGATCAGGCCCTTGGAGAGGGCCTCGGCGATCATAAAGCGATGGGTAACCTCATTGACAGTTTCAAACAGGGCAATGCCGGTCACCTCTTCTCGCAGACATCGTTCGAGAAGTTGCCGGCATTGAGCAGACTGGGCGCTGAGTGCGTAAATAAACACGTTCGAGTCGATGAAGACGAAACTTCGGTCGGGAAGATTCGGAAGGGAGTCAAGCGCCATGGTCAGGCTGGTTCTTCGAGGTCAGCGTCCTCGGCAACCCATTTCCATTGTTCCGGGGAAAGCTTTGTCCTCTCTTCTTCGTTGAGGGCTGCCAGCGCCCGGGACACACGTTGAGTTTTGTCTCCAGGTGTGAATTGCTTTCGGACGAATTCCTGAAGCGAGGCAGGAGGCTTTTTCACGCTGCTTCGAGTGCTCATGACGAATCAATTGTAACTTAGCAGGGGTGGAGGACCAACTGAATTCTGCGGGCCCATCTCTGTTACATCTGCCGCGCCGCGATCGGGCCGGAGCCGGGCCGGATCGGTGAACACCGCGCGAAGAACCTCAATCGGCGGTAGCTTGCAATCGGCGGTTGCTTGGTTCTTTGCTACATTCGGCGTTCATAGGTATTATCGGCGGGGGGCAGAAGTTCATGAATATATTTTAATGTCGGGAGGTGGACATTTTGGAGATGAACAAATTGCCCCAGGACGTGGGTCGTTCACTTACTCCCGGCTGGCTGGCGCGGACCTCCGTTCCTGGGAGTCGGCGGTTTTCCGAAGGCCCCACACTGCCCGGCAGTCCCCCCCCTGGCCGAACGGTCCCCCGGCATTAAGGTCGGTCCGGCTAAGTCCATGAAAACAATACATAATTTTCCAACAACGAGGACGGCATTTCAGGCTATATCACTGAAAATAAACGTCTTACGAGCTATTTAAGCCTCACTTATCTTGTAGTGGGTTGTAGTGGGCTGTATTGGGCAGTATCGGATTATCCACCACAAAAATACAGGAGGGGGCCACGCACGAAAATCGCAAATCGAAAATCCAAAATCTAAAATGGCCCGATGAACCGATCGCCCGATGGCCCGATTCCTAGCTTCTCAGTTGCGACGCAAGCATGAACCATAAGGCGATGCCCAGTCCGACCGCAAAGTGCGGTTGGATGAAGGCGAAATAGATGATAAAGATAAACCAGGGGATGAATACCAAGGGGGCGTGGTGAAAAACATAGTCGGAGACCAGCAGGAGGAAGAAGGCGCCAAAGGCTCCGACCACGCACCCCAGGAAGCTCGGCACCCCGAAATGCTCGGGCCGAACCCAAAAACGATGAATACCCACGGCAAGGAAAAAGGCTCCCGTCACGATCATGCCGAGGGCAAAGCCCTTCTCGCTCAAGAACCAGTGCTTGCACTTCGCTATCCCTTGCTTGAGGGAGCTCATCATCGCCAGCCTTGCGGGGAAAGTATAAACTCAGGGACAAAGCGGCGCAAATACCACCCCAGGAGTGGAGAAACATCATGGCCAAATACGTTATGACCCATCCCCTTATCGCCCAAGCAGAACATGTGCTGAGGCAAGTTTATCTGCCCCGCATTGTAAGTTGCCTCGAAGAGCTTTCACCCGAACAGGTCTGGTGGCGGGCCAATGCGGCTTCCAACAGCGTGGGAAACCTCGTCCTGCACCTCACGGGGAATGTGCGTCAGTGGATTGTTTGCGGCTTGGGAGGCGCACCGGATGTTCGCCAGCGTGACCGGGAATTTAGCGAGCGCGGTCCCCTGAGCCGGCGGATTTTGGTGTGCCGCCTCCGCAAGACCGTCGAGGAAGCGTGCGGAGTGCTGGGCAAGCTTACGCCGGAAGATTTGGCCCGCGTTCACACCATCCAGAAGTTTCGCGTGACGGGAATGGAGGCCACCTTCCACGTCGCCGAACACTTCTCCCACCACGCGGGGCAGATCATTCTGCTGACCAAAATGCTCACGGGAAGGGACCTGAAGTTTACCCAGCTTCCGGGAGAGAAAAGGAGGAAATCTCGAAATCTGCCGGCGTGGTAATGGCACGGAGGACGCTACTGGAGCACATGCACCTGCTTGGCTTGAAACACGAGCGTGCCCGCCGGGATGCTAACCCCATTGATGGTGATCGCCTGGGACTCATAGTAAGGCATGCCCTTGACCAGCAGGGTGTTCAGTGTAGTTATGCCACCCAATCCTGTCACGTTAACAAAAGCCGTCTGGTTATTGGTGACGACGTAGATGGGGACACCTTGCAACAGTGCGCAGCAAGGATAGAGAACGAAGACGCCGGTTGCGTCGTCGGACCCAATCTGCAACATCGAAGTCATCGTCCCTTGCATCGACTGCAATCTCAGATAAATCGCCGTGGGTTCGACGGTAAAGGGCAAGGACGAGACGGTCCCCGAAGACGTGGGAGGTTTGGTGTAAGCACCGTGGACGACGAGCTCCTGACCCACGGCCAAATTCAGCGGCCCAAAGGAAAGGTTGGCAAAGTTCGGCCCCATAACAGAGGCTTGGTAGGTGGGATTGGCAGTAAGGTCCACTTGGAAAATGCTATCCATCACCAGCGTGGAGGTATCATCGGGTTCGGCGTCACGCACCCACAAATTGAGTTGCGTGGGATTCCCGGCTGGATCCGTCTTAATGGAAACAATCGGGCCAATCAGCGCCGTGCTGGGTGTCACCCCCGATTCCGTTGGAAAGGGGTTCTCAATCGCCTGGACTTCAATTGTCTTTGCTGCAAGGTTTCCCTGGCTATCCAGGAGAGCATCGACTTCCACATAACTATCGGGGAGAAGGTGAGCGAGGTCCGCAAAACCGATCTTGCTGGTGGTTGCGGATAGGTTCATCGGCACGTTCGGCGCGTCCGCCGTGGAGGGCGAGAGGAGTTGCATCTGGAAGCTTCCCGTGTAAGTGGGATTCGAGGTGGTATTGGTGTTGGAGATGCTCCTTACAAATCCCCACAAGTCGTCCAGTTCGGTAAAACCATTGGGATTGAGTGCCCCCGTCGGGGTGAGATTCGACAACTGCGTGACGTTGACCACGGGAGTGATCTGCCCGGTAAGGTTCCCGGAAGAATCCGTCAGGAGCATGCGCAGGACATCAAAATCCAGAACCATGACATTGGCTTGCCCGGCGGTGATGATCAGGGGGGGATTGATTGTGACGATCGGTTTGGAGTTCGTGAGGGTCCCGCTGAAGCTGTGCACGGGCGGGCTCAGGAGCGGGTCATAAGCGGCCAACTGCGCAAGCTCAAAATCAAAATTCGCCTGATTGTAGCTCCCCGCCCGAACGGGATACTCATACAGGATCGTGCTGAAATCGCGAAGTTGTTGCAGGTTCATGCGGATTTCCGGGGCAAAGGAGGGCGTAGTGGTCATATACCCCGCGGTGGCCCCGCCTTCTACAGGAGTAAAGCTCAAGTTCTCGATGACAACATCGGCGGAAATCGCATTGCAAATCGGCACGTCTTGCACAATGGTGATCAAGGTCCCAGTGCCGGGGTTGGGACTGCTGGGCGTCGAAGTAGAGCAGCTTGTTAAAACTCCGGCGAGCAGTGTCACTCCAATAATCTTCGCCAGCCTACTTTGGGGCGTGCGTCTCAAGAGTCTCCTTCAGTTCACGTCTGGGATTGGCACTCGGCCGGGGCAGCCTGGGGATTCCGGCTTATGCTCCGGTGGTTCTCAACACAGACCCGCGCCTCTTCCTCAGATGATGTTAGCCCACCATGGGGTTTTCCGCATGCTGGGGCCACAAAGCCGGAATTCCGATAAATACAGTGAATTGACCCCAGAAGGCAAGAGGTATTCCACTCCCACTATTTCTGTTCGGCTTTACGGCGGCGGATAAAGGCCGGCACGTCCAGATCGTCCTCCTGAATCTCCGTGGTCACATTGAGCGGTTGAGCCTCCACCGGCAGTTTCTCTTTCTTGGCCATCATGTTCTTAACGCTCTGTTGCGCAGTGCGCACGGCCGGGGAAATCGTTGACAAAGGCTTAATACCCATCTTTTCGGACTTAATCCCGGTAGCAATCACCGTTACCTTGACAGCGTCTCCCATCGACTCATCGTGGACGGCGCCAAAGATAATGTTAGCATTTTCCGCGGCGGCCTTCTGCACGATGGTGGAAGCCTCATGCACCTCATACAGTGTAAGCTTGTTCGAGCCGGTTATGTTCAGCAGAATGCCGTGGGCTCCGTTGATGCTCGCATCCTCGAGCAGCGGGCTGGCCATGGCGCGGTTCGTCGCCTCCACGGCGCGGTTTTCTCCGCTCGCCACCGCGGTTCCCATCACGGCATAACCCATGCCTTCCATAATGGCCTTTATGTCCGCAAAGTCACGATTGATGATCCCGGTGATGGTAATAATGTCGGATATTCCCTGCACCCCCTGCCGCAGAATGTCGTCGGCGATGCGAAAAGCCTCGAAAAAGCTCGTCCCCTTGTCCACAAACTGCATCAGCCGCTCATTGGGAATACAAATAACGGTATCCACACCCTGGCTCAGCTCCGCCAAACCCTGCTCCGCCTGCATCATGCGGCGCTTGCCTTCGAAAGCGAAGGGCTTGGTAACCACCGCCACGGTGAGCGCCCCCAGTTCGCGCGCCAAGCTGGCTACAATGGGAGCGCCCCCCGTCCCCGTTCCTCCACCCAAGCCGGTGGTAACAAACACCATGTCCGCGCCTTCCAGGGCTTCGATGATCTTCTCCGTGTCCTCCAGAGCCGCCCGCCGTCCGATTTCCGGGTTGCCTCCCGACCCCAATCCCTTCGTCAACTTCGCGCCCAGTTGAATCTTCAAGGGGGCGTTGGAAGCCAGGAGCGCCTGCGCGTCGGTGTTGGCCACAAGAAAGTCCACGCCTTTAACGTCGGCAGCGATCATGCGGTTGACCGCATTGCCCCCGCCTCCCCCGACGCCGATCACCTTAATTCTGGCGCCGTCGCGCAGTTCATCCGAGAAATCCACCCGGAGGTCGCCCAAACCGGTTTCACTCCCCATGATCGCTCCTTCCATTGACGATTGACGATTGTCGATTGTCGGTTGCAAGAATCGTCCATCCTCAATCGTCAATCGACAATCGGCAATCAACCATCGTCAATCACTTCAACTTATTCCAAATCCTTCCCCAGAGCCCCGTGGACTCCTTGGCGTCACGCATCAAGCGTCGGCGGTACCCGTGAATCGCCAACCCCACCACGGTGGCAAACGCCGGGTCAGGAAGCGTTTCGCCCATCGACTCCAGTCCGGTGGGAATAGCCACTCGCACGGGCATGCCGAAAACCTGTTCCGCCAGGGCCGCCAAGCCGCCGAGCTTAGCTCCCCCACCGGTCAGAACCACTCCGGCCCCCAACTGCTTGTCGCAACCCGAGCGGCCAATTTCCGCTCGAACCAACTCCAGCAGTTCCGACGCCCGCGGCTCAATAATCTCACTCAGCATGGCGTAACTCACCACGCGGGAAGGTCTTTCACCTACGCTAGGGACCTCCACCAAAGCGTCGGCGGGCTTGGACGGATCGCGCTCGCCCCATGCCTTCTTCATCTTTTCCGCTTCCGGGATGGGCGTCCGCAGCCCCACGGCAATATCATTGGTGAAGTGTTCGCCGCCCACGGGAATCACGGCGGTGTGCCGCACCACGCCCGTGTGATAAACAATCAGATCGGTTGTTCCACCCCCGATGTCCACCAGCGCCACGCCCAGCTCCCGCTCATCGGCCGTCAGGCAAGCCTCACCGGAAGCGAGCGGCTCAAAAACCGTGTCCTGCACCACCACCCCGGCATGGTTTACCGCCGTCACCACGTTCTGAGAAGCGGAGATGGACGCCGTCACCAAGTGCACATTCACTTCCAGACGCGCCCCCACCATCCCCGCCGGGTCCCGGATTCCGTCCTGGGCATCCAGCAGGAATTTTTGCGGAAGTACCTGAAGAAGTTGGCGATCCTCCGGCAGAGTGATGCCTTGGGCGGTCTGAATGACTCGGCGCACGTCATCCCGTTCCACTTCGCGTGTGGCGGTGGGAGACTTCCCCAGCGTGATGGCCGCCCGGGAATTCACTCCTTTGATGTGGGCGCCGGCCACGCCCACGTAAGCAGAGTCAATGGACACCGCGGCGGCAGCTTCCGCGGCCTCCACAGCTTTCTTCACCGCCAGCGCTGTCAGGTCGAGATTTACAATCATCCCCTTGCGCCAGCCCTTCGATTCCGCGACGCCCACGCCCACCATTTCCAGCTTACCCTCCGAGTTCGGCTTGCACACGAGAGCGCAGGTTTTGACGCTTCCCAGGTCGAGCCCGACAATGAAATGGTCCTTGCGTGCCATGATTTCAGAAGCTTTCAGCTATCAGCTTTCAGCTTTCGGCTTTCGGTTATCAGGAATTCGGAATTGCTTTAACTGATAGCTGATAGCTGAAAGCTGATAGCTTCTTGCTTTAGCTGATAGCTGATAGCTGATCGCTGAAAGCTGATAGCTACTCTATTCCTTTCGGTCGCCGCTGGCGGCAACGGCCGGGTCCGGAGCCGGCGCTGGCGTCTGCGGGTCCACGACGATCTGATTGCGATAACGCAAATCCACCGAATCCAGTTTATCATTCGATTTCTGAATTTCCGGGAGCAGGGCCAGAAAATTCTGGAATCGCGGTAGAAAATCCTTCTGCCCGAAATGTACCTGCACGGTTTGTTGCCCATAAATGAGCAGGGCTTTGAGGTCCTCAGCATCCGTCAGGTAAACTTCCGAAATCACCCATCCCGCGCGGGGAGCTTCCGACCCCAATTGCCGCATGAACTCGAGGTAAAGAGCCAAACGCGCGCGACGCTCGTCGAGGCTGGGGAGGCTCTCCAGTCCATAGAGCACGGGGAAATCAAATACCCCGTTGTCAGGCTTCTCCAGCAGCATACCATCTTCGTCGACCAAGCTCACTCGCCCGCCGACATTGGCATAGGCCACGGGCGTTCGTTCGGTGATGTGCACCAGCAGCCCGTGGGGCAAGATGCGGGTTACCGAGGCCGCGCGCACCCAGGGCAGAGTTTCCACCCCTCGCCGCCGGACATCCAAAGACATGCGGAAAACGTTGGTCCCCGCCTTGAGGCTCCCCGTTAACGGCAACCCCAGCGCGCCCAACACTTCCTCGCGCGAAACAAAATTGTTTCCCGCCACCACGACGTCTTCCGGTGAAGTCAGCACGAAAAGGGGAGAGGTCAAGGCGAACGTCGCCAGACTATAGCCGGCGAAACCAACGGGCAGGAGCACGGCGATTACAAACAGCGCCACGCGCACGCGCCGCGAGATCCGGCTGCGCCGCACCGGAACCGATTTCTGCCGCCGCAGGTAAGGGGACTCCTCTTGCGGGTCCAACTCATCCTGCATCGGTAATGCGTCTTGTTCAACCAACTCCATAGTTTTTCACCCAGCCGATGCGAAGAGCGAAGTCAAAAGTCAAAATGCAAAAGTCAAAACGCAAAAGTGAGAACGCATAAGTCAAAATGCAAAAGTCAAAAGTGAAAATTCAAAACCGGCTGGCCTGTGTTCTTTACTTTTGACTTTTGACTTTTGCCTTTTGCCTTTTGACTTCTCCATCTGCCCATCTCCCCACTGCCTAGCGCCTACTGACTCCTGACTCCTGACTCCTGGCTCTAAGTTCTTTCGCCAGCCCCTCGCCGATCCTCCACACGCTTCCGGCGCCGATAGTTATAATCAGGTCGCCCGGCCGCGCGTCGTTCACGAGTTCCTCCAACAACTGTTCCTCTGACGGCGCGTAGCGCGCGTTGTTCAATCCCAGTTCATGCATGCGGCCCACGAGCAGTCCCGAACTCACACCGGGCAGCGGCGGTTCACTGGCGCCGTAGATATCCAGCACGTAAACGCGGTCGCAACCCTCGAAGCAGCCGGCAAATTCATCCAGCAAGAACTTGGTGCGCGTATAGCGATGCGGTTGGAAAATGGCGATGATGCGCTTGGCCCCGCGCAGGCGTGCGGCGTCGAGCGTGGCGCGAATTTCCGTGGGGTGGTGGCCATAGTCGTCCACGATGGTGATGCCATCCATCTCCGCCTTGATCTGAAAACGCCGATCCGCGCCACGAAAGCGCTCCAACCCTTGCCGAATCTGCTCGGCGGTAAGGTCCAGTTCCAATCCTACCGCGACCGCGGCCAGGGCATTCTGCACGTTGTGCCGGCCGGGAACATGAATGGAAAACGGTCCGAGCACCTTGCCTCTCACCATCGCGTCAAACACCGAGCCGGTGGGCGTAAGCTCACGAATCCTCCCTTGAACGTCGGCGCCCTCGTCGATCCCGTAAGTGACCACGCGACGGCGCAGCTTAGGGATCAAAGTCTGCATCAGCGCGCGCCAGGGCGGGTCGAAACAGGCCACCACCGCCCCGTAAAAAGGCACCTTGTTCATGAAGGAAACGAACGCCGCGGCAATTTCATCGAGGTCGCGGTAGTGGTCCAAGTGCTCACGGTCAATGTTCGTCACCACGGCAATCGAAGGCAGCAGGTAAAGGAACGAACGGTCGCTCTCATCCGCCTCCACCACCATCAAATCGCTTTTGCCCAGCCGGGCGCTGGAGCCAAAAACGTCGAGCCGCCCGCCAATCACCGCCGTGGGGTCGAGTTTCGCCTCCGCCGTCATCACCGCGATCATGGAAGTCACCGAGGTCTTGCCGTGGGCGCCGGCCACCGCCACGCTGAACTTCATGCGCATTAATTCCGCCAGCATTTCGGCGCGCGGAATGACGGGGATCTGCCGCTGGTGCGCTTCCTGAATTTCCGGATTGTCCGCAGGCACGGCGGACGAAACCACCACCACCTGCGCCTCACTGGCGTTGCCGGCGGCATGGCCCACAAACACCCGCGCGCCCAGACTCGCCAGCCGGTCGGTTACGGGGGTGGCTTTCTGATCTGAACCGGAAACCTGAAAGCCCAGATTCAGCAACACCTCAGCGATGCCACTCATCCCGATGCCGCCAATGCCTACGAAATGGATCTTTCGAATTTTGCCTAGCATTGGTCCGTAGTCCGTAGTCCGTTGTCCGTCGTTCGAAACAGACAAAACTCGAAAATCGAAAATCGAAACTCGAAATTCGCGGCGAGCAACTGTAGCGGCGGTCTCCGACCGCCGTCGTCGATCGGAGATCGACGCTACAATTCCGCGCTCAGAGAGCGCTGCCACCGTACGGGCACGCCATGGCGTGCCCCTACGGTTTCCTCACAAAACCTTCCACCATGTCGGCAATCCGCGCCGCGGCGTCGGGCCGCGCTAATCGGCGCGCACACCTTTCCATATGCTCGAGCGTTGCGGGGTTCGTCATCAGGTCGCCAATTTCGGCTGCCAGCCGCTCCGGCGTCAACTCTGATTGCACGATGACGCGCGCTGCCCCTGCCTTTTCCATGGCGCGAGCGTTCTCCAACTGGTGCTGATCCGTGGCGCCCGGGAAAGGGATCAGTAACGCAGCCCTGCCGGCAGCAGCCAGTTCGGCCACCGCCGTCGCGCCCGCGCGCGAAATCACCAAATCCGCCTGCGCCAGCACCCCGGGCATGTCATCGATGAAAGCGTGAACCTCAGCGATCAAGCCTCGTTCCTGATAGGCCTTCCGCACTTCATTATAGTCGTGTTCACCGGTTTGGTGGATGATTCTAATCCCGCCGGGTTCCTGTCCAAGCAACCATAAAGCAGTCGACACTAGATAGTTGATTGCTCGCGAACCTTGACTGCCACCCACCACGAGAATGGTAAACGACGGCGGTGACACAGCCACTCCTGGCTGTCCTGTCGGTGACACAGCCACTCCTGGCTGTGACGGGGGCACAGGCAGGAGTGCCTGTGCCACCGGCGGCCCGTGGCGGCGGGGCGGAATGTCGAAAAACGCCCGGCGCACGGGAAGCCCCGTCACGCGCGCCTTCTCTCCGTAAAGGTGCGCCGTTTCTGCAAACCCGACCGCCGCGGCGCGTACCATCGGCGCCAGAAGGCGGTTGGTGAAACCCGGCCGCGCGTTGGGCTCGATCAAAACCGTGGGAATACCCACCAGCGCCGCTTCCAGCATCACCGGGCCCGCCAGGTAGCCGCCCACACCCACGACGACATGGGGCTGAAACTCCCGCAAAATCCCCGCCACCTCAATCACGGTGCGCGGCAAAACCAGGAGATTGCGCAACCGCTGAATGCCGCCGATGCCCTTCAATCCCGCCGCGTCGACGGTGCGCAGCCGGAAGCCCGCTGCCGGGATCAATTTCGCTTCGAGCGGACGGTGCGTGCCCAGGAATTCGATCTCGTAGCGGGAACCCGAACGCTCCCCGCGCCTGCGCAACTCCTCCGCCACGGCCAAGGCGGGGAAGATGTGCCCGCCTGTCCCGCCCGCGACCATCAGGATACGCGTCCCACGCGGAGGATTATCCGCGTCCATTGTTTCGTCGTGCTCTTTATTCACTCCCTACCACCGCAGCAGAACAAGTCAAAAGTCAAAATGCAAAAGTCAAAATTCAAAAGTAAGTACAACGCAACAGCATCCGTTCTACCCCACGCCTTTGCGACCCGCTAGGTAGAGCAAGTCAAAAGGCAAAACGCAAATGTCAAAAGGCAAAAGTAAGTACAACGCAACCGCATTCGTTCTACCCCACGCTTTTGCGATCCACCGGGTAGAGCAAGTCAAAAGGCAAAAGTAAGGGCGAAGAACGGCCCGATGCGTGGTCTGCGGTTTTGACTTTTGCCTTTTGCGTTTTGACTTTTGACTTGTTCTTTCGGCTCTTCACTTTTGCCTTTTGACTTTTGCGTTTTGACTTTTGACTTGTTCTTTGGGCTCTTCACTTTTGCCTTTTGACTTTTGCGTTTTGACTTTTGACTTGCTTTTAGTTCTTCTCCTTAGAGCGGCCTTTGGCGGTTGCGACGGCTTTAGAAAGGACCGCGCGCAACTGATTCGACTCATCCAGCAGGTTTGCCATACGGGCCGCAGAAACTTTCCCTGACTTGAGCAGCAAGCGGAGCCAGTAATTGGATTCCCGCAGTTCCTTGAGGGCAATCTGGAGTTTGTGGACAAAATCCTCCTTGGACTCTGCCGCCCTCGCCTCTTCGTAGTTCGCACCTACGGATGTGCCACTGCGCAAGAGTTGGTCCGCCACACGTCGCGCGACTAATGTATTCGGCAAAGACTCAAGCAGTTTGATGATCCTCGCGCCATATTCCAGCAGCCTCTCTCCCAGGTCGCGCGCTTCTTGGGGCGCTGCGGTTCGCGCTTGGGTCTGCCCTGCGGCTTGTCCTTCGCTCTTCACTTCGCCTTCGCCTTTTTCCTCGTCTTTCACTTTTGCCTTTTGACTTTTGCGTTTTGGCTTTTGACTTGTTCTTTGTTACTTACTTTTGACTTTTGACTTTTGCCTTTTGACTTTTGACTTGTTCTTCGCTCTTCCCTCAACTTGCCTGCTGCGAGATATTCAGCAAAATACCGACGGCCACCAAATTCACCAGAAGGGAAGACCCTCCGTAGCTCACAAATGGCAGGGGAATGCCCTTGGTGGGCAAAAGTCCCAGCACGACGCTCATGTTTACGAGCGCCTGCCCGACGATCATCACCGTCAACCCGATCGCCAGCAGACGCCCAAAGTCATCCTTGCAGCCCGCGCTGGCGCGCAGCCCACGAACCAGGATGACCGCGAACACGGCCACAATCGCGAGGGTGCCGATCAGGCCCAGCTCTTCTCCCACCACGGCGAAAATGAAATCCGTCTGGGGTTCAGGCAGGAAGAAGAGTTTCTGCTTGCCTTCCATCAGTCCCACTCCGGTTATGCCGCCGGTTCCAATCGCAATGTACGACTGGAGAATCTGGAATCCCTTTCCCAAGGGGTCGGCATAGGGGTTCAAGAACGCCAGAACGCGGTTGTGACGATAGGTGGAACGGGAGATCACCCAATACAGGGCAGGTAGCGCGGTAAGTCCCGCCAGCACAAAATAGCGAAGATTCAACCCCGCGGAGAAGAGCATGGCGGCCAAGATCAAGCCCAAAGCCAGGGTGGTTCCCAAGTCAGGCTCCCTCAACACCAACACGCTCATGATGCCGGCAACCAGAATGATCGGAGCCAGGGTGTGCTTCCAATCGTTCACCGCGCCTTTGCGCAGATCCAGGAAAAATGCCAAGAAGACCGTCAGAACAATCTTGGCAAGCTCCGAGGGCTGAAAGCTTGCCACCCCCAAGTGAAACCATCGATGCGTATTGTGGCTGCGGTCAACGAACAGTACGAGGACGAGAAGGATAATCTCGAGCGCCAGCGCGGGAAAAACCACCAGGGGACTTGCCAGGCGCCGATAGTCCACATGCATCAAAACCGTTACGGCGATCAGGCCCACTCCCGCCCAAGCCAATTGCCGGAGCAGGAAGTAATCCCCGTTGTTGTACCGATCCGCGGCCATCACCGCCGAGGCGCTGAAGACCATCAGGGCGCCGAACAGCACCAAGCCCACCACGGCCCCGAACAGAATCTTGTCGGATTGGAGTTGACGTGCCATCTTGTTTTTAAGCTGTCAGCAATCAGGTATCAGCTTTCAGCTAAAGTAGGGGTACGGCTTGCCGTACCCTCTTCATCGTTATCGCGCGACCGAACCAAGAGGGTACGGCAAGCCGTACCCCTACAACTCAATCGTCACTGCCGTTAAACAGCCTCGGCTGCTTCGGAGAAGGCTGAGCGCCGGCCCCCTGGACCTCGGACCCCGGACTCTGGACCTGGGACGGCGTACTTTCGACTCCGGACTTCGGACTTCGGACCTCGGACTCTTTCTTGCGCGCCTCATAGGGCAGCGCATCATCGTCGACGGCCTCCAGTGTGCTCGCTGAAATGGAGATCGAAGGTTCGTCCTCGGGCACGACCTGCGATTCCATCCCCGGCATTTCTACGGCGTCCACTTCGTAGACATATGTCAACGGGACGGCTCGGGATACGGGATACGGGACACGGGACGGCTCGGGACACGGGATACGGGATACGGGATACGGGACTTCGGATTCGAGGCTCGGGGTTGGGGGCTCGGGGCTGGGGACTGCGGGGCTCAAAACTTCGGATTCGGAACTCGATGCTACAGGTTCCGGGCTCGGGGCCTGTGGCACGGGACTCGGGACTCGGGATTCGGGACTCGGAGCATGGGGCTCGGGACTCGGGGTTACGAATTCGGGACTGGGGGATAGGGGCTCGGGTTTCACACCTTGGGCGGAAGCCGAATCGCGAATTCCGGATTCCGAATCTCGTGTCGATAGTCCTTTGTCGCCAGTCTCTCGTCCCGCATCTCGAATAGCATCCGCCGTTTCTCGTGTCTTGTGTCCCGCTTCCGGAACTGTTCCACCATCGCGAATCGCGTCCCCCGTGTCCCGTGTCCCGTGTCCCGTGTTGCGAGCGGTGACCCGTGCCCCGTATCCCGTGTCCCGTGTCCCGTGTCCCGAATCCCGTGTCCCGTGTCCCGTATCCCGTGTCCCGAGTCCCTTCACCAGCTCTTTGAACACCCGTCCTCGCTCTTCGTAATCCTTGAACTGATCGAAGCTCGAACAAGCCGGGGCCAGCAGCACGGTATCTCCGGGGCGCGACCGGGCAAAGGCCTCGTACACGGCAGTGGAGAGATCGCCCGCCTGCACCAGTTCCGTCGAGCCCGCGAGTTGTTCGGCAATCACCGGGGCGGCGGCTCCAATCAGCAAAACCTCGCGCACGCGTTCTTTGATGAGCGGCAGGAGCGGCGAGTAGGGCGCGCCTTTGTCCTTGCCCCCCAAAATCAGGTGCACCCCGCGCTCGAAGGCTTCGAGTGATTTCACCGTGGCGTCGACGCTGGTGGCCTTGGAGTTGTTGTAGAAATCCACTCCCTGAATTTCCCGGACAAACTCCAAGCGATGCTCGACCGCCTTAAACGCCCGCACGGCCTTGCGAATCGCGGCAAAATCCGCGCCCAGGACGCACGCCGCGGTGGTGGCCGCCAGCACGTCTTCCAGGTTGAAATCGCCCCGCAATTTCACGTCGCGGGTTTCAAACAGCACGCGTTCCAGATGCCGCACGCGGTAGTAGATTTTGCCCCCGGAAACGAAGACTCCGTTCGGAAGTTCACGGTGGCGGCTGAAAAACACGGGGCGGCTGGAGACCGTTGCCTGAAGTCCGGCCACCCAGGGATCATCGGCGTTCAGGACGGCATAATCCTGCCCACGCTGGTTACGGAAAATCTGGCGCTTGGCCTGCGCATAGGCTTCCAGATTCGGGTGCCGGTCCAGGTGGTTGGGCGAAAGGTTGAGCATCACCGCCACATGCGGATGGAGTTCGTGAATGCCTTCCAATTGAAAGCTGCTCAACTCGGCGACAAACTTCGTGCCGGGCCGGGCGTGGTCCACCGCCGAACTCAAGGCATTGCCAATGTTGCCGCCTACGAAGGTCGGGAAACCGGAGGCTTTGAGCATGTCGCCGAGCAGCGAGGTGGTGGTGGTCTTGCCGTTCGATCCAGTAACGCCCACCAGCGTTCCTTCCAGAAACCAGGAGGCGGCCTCGACTTCCGGATAAACGGGAATCCCTTTCACGCGCGCCGCTTGAAGCTGCGGCAGGTCCCAGGGCACGCCGGGACTGATCACGATGATCTGGTGCCGGAGGAACGTTTCCACCCGTTGCGACCCGAGTTCCAACCCGACTTTATCCTTGAGGAGTTGCGGCAGAACATCGCGAAATTCCGCGGGAGGCTTGCGATCGGTCACCGTCACCACCGCGCCGCGGCGCGCCAGAGCGTGAGCCACCGAAAACCCGCTCCGGGCCAGGCCGACCACCAATACGCGTTTGCCTTGAACATTCATAAACAAGGACGAAAATCGAAAATCGAAACTCGAAAATCGGTAGTTGTGATTCCGCGTTACACTGTGCGTCAACTATGTGCGGAGTTTGATGAAATCCCGTCCGCCGACTGAGCTTGTCGATTGTCGACCAGTTCAATACCGACCGCCTTATAGCGAGCTAGGGTGTCAGTATGGTCCCATCCATCCGGCATTTTGGCCTGCAAGCCACTCGCATTTAGCCGATCGTCATCCGACTTTGTAATTACGACGCATGTTTCGTATTTCTCTAGGACGCTTCGTACCGCTTCAGGTGTGGCATCGCCGAGATTGATGAGTTCAGATAACAAACAATTGAATGGAATAGCATGGTCATACACCAACTGACCGTGCCCGCTCTTTAGCCCAACAACGCCTACCGACCGATAGCGGGCAAGTTTGTACTTAGAACCTCCTCTCCGGCGTTCCCACAAGAAATACACTGGCTCCCGCAACGCTTTTGCATAACAAGAGGAAGGCATTCCTAATTGTTTCACCCGCTGGCAATAGCGGACAACTTCAACGATTAGCTCTAAACGTTGTGCTTCGTTCCATTCTTTCACAGAACTCCTCGAGAAGCTTGGGTTGGTGGCTAGTTCACGAGTTTCGAGTTTCGACTTTCGAGTTTCGATTTTCGATTTTCGAATCCGACTGCTTACGCGCAAGGGTTGCCCGAAGATACCCGTTCAATATCGTCGCCACCCTTTGCAGCATCGCGTCAAGCTTGCATCCCTCATCTTTACTGATAAAACATTCATCCATGCAGGTGATAATGTGGTCGCGGAGCTCGTAAACCGAACCTCGCGCCTGGCGGCAAAACTGAGCGTTTTCCTGGTAACCAAACCGTCCGTACCCCTCCGCCAAGTTCGCTGTTACAGAGACCGCTGCACGGCGAAGCTGAGAGGCCAGTCCGAACTTTTCAAAATCCGGCAATGTTTTTGCCAGCATGTATATCTGTCGTCGCATTTCTCTGGCAGCTTTCCAAACTTCCAAATCGGTAAAGTCCTTTACAGTACGTCGCAAATCTGAGGGGGCCACACCCATATCTTCACCCAGCACAGAGTTTTTGAGTTTCGAGTTTCGAGTTTCGAGTTTCGAATTTCCGCCTTTCTCCCTACCGCAACTTTAGTGTCGTCAGGGCAAAAAGCGCGAAAATCAGCGCGGCAATCCAGAAGCGCGTAATGATTTTCGATTCCTTCCAACCGGACAGCTCAAAGTGATGGTGCAACGGCGCCATGCGAAAGATGCGCTTGCGGCGTAGTTTATACGACCCGACTTGGAGGATGACGGAAAGCGCCTCAAACACAAAAATCCCGCCGATAAAGGGGAGCAGCAACTCCTGTTTGATCAGCACCGCGACGGCGCCCAATGCTCCCCCCAATGCCAGCGAGCCCACATCGCCCATGAAAATTTCCGCCGGGTAGGCGTTGTACCAGAGAAACCCCAGGCTGGAACCCACCATCGAACCACAAAAAATGGTCAACTCACCCACGCGCGGCAGATGTTCCAGATCGAGATATTCAGAAAACACCGCGTGTCCAGCCACGTAGGTCAACACCGTCAACGCTGAGGCGGAAATCAAGAAGCACCCGATCGCCAAGCCGTCGAGTCCGTCCGTCAGATTCACGGCATTGGAGGAGCCCACCAAAACCAGAATAACGAAGAGCAAAAAGGGAAGAAACGCTAAGGGGTACGTCCAAATGTTCCCGAGAAAGCGCGAAATCAGAAACGTCGGGTGGAGACGCTTGAAGAAGGGGACGGTCAGAGTGGTGGAGTAAAGCCCGCGCGCGGACATGGAAACCAGAATGACGCCGAAGACCAAGCTGACCAAAATCTGAAGCCAGAACTTTCCCCGCCCCGTCAGGCCCTTGTTCTGTTGGCGCCGGACTTTCTGGTAATCGTCCCAAAAGCCGATGCCTCCGAAAGCCAGCGTCGTACCCAAGGTGAGCCACACAAAGATATTGCTGAGGTCCGACCAAAGCAGTGTGGGAACCACCATGCAAAGGAGAATCAGTACGCCCCCCATCGTGGGCGTGCCGGCCTTGGCTTGGTGCGCTTGCGGCCCGTCTTCACGGATGAATTGGCCAATCTGGAATTCCTTGAGCTTCCGGATCAACCACGGACCCAATACCATGGAGAGAAACAACGCGGTCAGACTGGCGTAAGCCGTCCGAAAAGTAATGTAGTGAAACAGGTTGAAGACGTGGAAGTCTTGATGGAGTTTGAGATAGAGGTAGTAAAACATAAGAATCTGCTTGCACGCTTCGGCGCGCGGTGGCAAGGAGTCAGGAGCCAGGAGTCAGAATAGTACGGGCTGCTTCCCGACTCCTGACTTCTGCCTTTTGATGCCTGCCTAATGAACCCCGCCTTCTGACTCCTGACTCCTGGCTCCTGACTCCTGTTTTTTCAGCATTTCAATGACCGTCTCTAAATGAACCGCGCGTGAGCCCTTCACCAGGATCACGTCTCCGGGCGCGATCAAGGTCTGGCAGAACTCGCCTGCCGATTGGGCGTCGGGGAAAAATTGCGCGTGCGACGGAGACATCCCCCCCTCGACAGCCCCCTCCACGAAAAACCGAGCGTCTCCTTGTACGGCAATCAGCCACGCCACGCCGCTCTGGGCGCACTTGCGGCCCACGCCTCGGTGCAACTCCGGCGACGTCGGCCCCAACTCCAACATCTCACCCGCCACCACGATGCGGCGGCGCGCCCCTGGCCAATCGGCAAGCGCCTCAAGCATGCGCTCCATGGCCAGGGGATTCGAGTTGTAACAATCGTTGATGATCGTCACATCGCCGGGGAGTGTAAGAATTTCACTCCGCTGATGTAAATTTTGAAATTCCGCCAGCGCCTTGGCGATATCCTCGGGCAAAATGTCAAAGATGCTGGATGCCGCAATGGCCGCGAGGGCATTTGCGACATTATGTCTGCCAGGCAAAGGCAATGTAAAGTCGGCCGTCCAGTTCGGGGTGGTTGCCCGAATAGCCCTTATTCGCCCTTTATCCACTTTCATGTCCGTGGCCCGGAAGTCCGCATTCTCCGAAAATCCGAATGTCAAAACCCGCCCGGGAAAACCCTCTGCGAACCTTCGCACCCGGTCATCGTCTTCGTTCAGGATGGCGACCGCGCCCGGGCCCGTTGTCGCGAGATAGTCGATCAACTCGCGTTTGGCCAGCGCGATCGCATCGATAGATTCGAAGAACTGCAAGTGCGCGGCGGCAACGTTGGTAACCACGCCGACCTGAGGCTCAGCCAATCGCGCCAGGCGAGCAATTTCACCGGGGGCGGACATCGCTAATTCCATCACCGCCACATCGTGCTCAGGTTCCAGCCCCAGCAGCGCCAAGGGCAGTCCAAAGTCATTGTTCAAGTTGCCCGGAGAACGCAGCACGCGAAGACGCCGGCTGAGGATGGCCGCGATCATTTCCTTCGTGGTGCTCTTCCCGGTGCTGCCCGTGACCGCCAAAAGCCGCTTGCCCCATTGGCGGCGAACTTCGCGGGCAAGCGTCTGTAATGCGCTGCGCGTGTCCGCAACGGCAAGCAGTGCGGGCCGCAATTCCGCCGGAGCACTGGCGAAGAAAGCCTCCTCCACCACCACGCCCACGGCGCCGCGGTCCAGCGCCTGCCCCACAAACTGGTGCCCGTCAAACCGCGGTCCGCGGATGGCAAAGAAAAGCTGGCCGGGCGCGAGCGAGCGCGAGTCGATAGAGTATCCCTCAACGGGACGATCCGTCACGCCACAGGACGCTCCTAAAAACGCCGCCACCTCCCCCATCGTCAACTTCATATCTAAGCTATCAGCTTTCAGCTATCAGCTTTCAGCTAAAGCTCTTGGCTGGCCGCTGAGAGCTGAGAGCTGAAGGCTGATAGCTACTTCCGGTACCCCATCTCCGCCAGGACCTTGCGGGCCACGTCCCGGTCGTCGAAGTCGATCTTGCCGTCTTTGAGAACTTGATAGGTCTCGTGACCTTTGCCCGCTAGGACGACCACGTCGCCCTCGCGAGCCTCTTCCAGCGCTTTGCGGACCGCCATACCGCGATCAACTTCCGCGATGTAAGACGTGCCCGTACGCTGCAACCCCACCAAGGCATCCGCCATAATCAGCAGCGGGTCTTCGCTGCGGGGATTGTCGGAAGTCAGCACTACGAAATCTGCCAGCGTGCCGGCGGCTTCGCCCATGCGCGGGCGCTTCGTCCGATCGCGTTCGCCGCCGCAACCAAAGAGCACTATCAGGCGGTCGCGGGTAAGCTCGCGCGCGGTCTTCAGGACGTTTTTCAGCGCGTCATCAGTGTGGGCATAATCCACCACCACCAGGAACGGTTGGCCTTCGTCAATCCGCTCGAAACGTCCTGGCACCGCCTGGAGATTGGCGATGCCCTCCTCAATCTTGGCACTGTCAATCCCCATGGCCACCCCCGTGGCAATTGCGGCAAGAATGTTCGCCAGATTGGCGCGCCCCAACAGGGCAGATACGATTTGCAGCTTCCCCGCCGGCGTCGCGATGACGGCTTCCGTTCCCTTTGCACTGGACGCGACGTGCCTGGGCGTCACTTGTGCGTCGCCGTTCAGGCCATAAGTAAGACGGTTCGGATACGGCAATTCCAGGAGCCGCGCGCCCCAGGGATCATCGGTGTTGATCACCGCCCAATCCGGCGGCGGGGCGCCCAGCCCCTCAAAAAGGCGGCGCTTGGCTTGGAAGTAGTGCTCAAAGTCCTTGTGATAATCCAAGTGGTCCTGCGTCAAGTTGGTGAACACGGCGACGGCGAAATGGAATCCCCACACGCGCTCTTGGGCAAGCGAATGGGACGAGACTTCCATCACCGCCGCCTTGCCCCCCGCTTTCACCAGTTCCGCAAAGTAGGACAGCAGATCGAGTGACTCCGGCGTGGTGTTGGTGGCAACCTTGGTTTTACCGCCCATGCGGTATTCAATCGTGCCGAAAACACCGCTTAGAATCCCCGCCGCGTTCAGAACGCTCTCCACCAAATAGGTCGTTGTGGTCTTGCCGTTGGTACCCGTGATTCCGATGAGCTGGAGGCGTTTCTCCGGATGACCGAAGATGATGCGGCCCGCGTCCGCCAAGGCCCGGCGAATGGCCGCAACTTGAATCCAATGCGCGGCCAGTTCGGGTGGCGCGGCCCGCTCACTGACCACCGCCACGGCGCCCCGCTCGAGCGCCTGGGGGATGTAAGCGTGGCCGTCGGCCTTCTCCCCTTGAATGGCGAAGAAAAGGGTGCCCGGCACTACTTCACGGGAGTTGTAAGCCAGAGAAGAAACCTCTGCCGTTGCGTCTGCACCCGTGTGCAGAACCGGCAACTCCCGGAGTAGTTCGCCCAGCTTCATCTCCCACCCGAACTATCGGGTGATCCGATTATCGGGTGATCGGGTGAGCAAAGAGCCAACTCAGCTGGAATTGTTCTTGTTCACCCGATCACCGGATCGCCCGATCATCGCATCGCCCGATCACCCGATTACCGCGCCATTCGCACCCAAATGCGGGTGCCGGAGGGCACCTTGAAGCCCGCAATCGGGTTTTGTTCCACCGCCAGGCCGCTCCCCACAACATTGAGGTCGAGGCCCAGTTTTTCGCACTCCTGGGCAACGCGGCGCGCCGCCCATCCGGAAAAATCCGGCACGGTCACTAGCGGGCCATCGCCCAGAACCACCGTGCTGGAAGCAACGCCCCCGTCAAGGGGGCCCGGTTGCGGGGTTCCGTCAGGCGAAAGTTGATTGGAAAAAGATGCCGGCTGAACGGGTGATGTGGCAGCCCCGAATGATCCTCGATCCGAAGGAAGGAATCCCATGAAGTCCTCCTGTTTCTGGTCAGGAGTCTTCGCGGGCTTGGGGGTTATGATCTGAGGCCATCGGGAGGGATTGTCTTGAGGAACGTTCAGGTAACTAAGTGTCTGCTCTGCGATGGATCGGAATACTGGAGCTGCCACGTCTGTCCCGTGATGTGCCCCCACCGGCGAATCAATGACCACCAGAACAGTCACGGCCGGCCTTAGAGCGGGAGCAAAGCCGATAAAGGAAGCTACATACTGCGATTTTGAATAGGCGCCGTTGGCATCGATCTTCTGCGCGGTGCCGGTTTTGCCGGCGGACGTATATCCGCCCAGTTGCGCGGGCTTGCCGGTGCCATGATCGACCACTGCGGCCAGCATTTGGCGCATCATCTCCGCCGTGCGCGCGCTCACGACGCGCCGCCCGGTAGCCGGCGCCAAGGCGTCGTGATGGGCGCCGAGAAAAACATCGTGTACGATGCGAGGTTGAAACAGAATTCCGCCATTGGCGATCGCCGAGTACGCCGAAATCATTTGGAGAGGCGTCACACCGATTTCCTGCCCGATGGAGATTTCGCCGATGGAAATTCCCGACCAGTGGCTAGGGGGCCTCAGCAAACCGCGCTCTTCGCCGGGCAATTCCAGGTCGGTTTTCGTCCCCAGTCCATAGGCCTGGATGTAACGATAGAAGCGGTCCTCACCCAGCCGCAGACCCAGCTTGATGGCGCCCACGTCGCTGGAATTCGCCAGGACATCGGTAACACTAAGATCGCCAAAGGGCTTGTGGTCATGAATCGTATGCCCCGCCAGCACAATGCTGCCGTTCTGACAGTTGATGATCTCCTGGGGATTGGTCAGGTTCTCTTCCAGCGCCGCCGACAGGGTCACGCTCTTGAAGGTCGAGCCCGGCTCATAAATCCATCCCACGGCGCGATCCAGCCGGGCCGCGGCGGAACTGGCATTAACATCATTGGGATTAAAGGTGGGCTGATTAGCCAGGGCCAGAATTTCGCCCGTGTTGGGATTCTGCACAATCGCCACACCGCCCACCGCTTGCGCCGTCGCTACCTCCTCCGCCAGGGCTTTTTCCGCGGTGTACTGGATTTTCTCGTCGAGGGTCAGCACCACGCTCTTGCCGGGGATTCCCGCCCACTCGGTGCTGTGGAAGGTACGGCGGCGCGCGTCGGAAGCAAGCAGCACGCGACCGGGCTTGCCTTCGATCTGGTCGTCCAAGGCGTACTCGATGCCGCCCAAGCCTTTGTCATCCAAGCCGACGTAGCCGATCGCTTGCGCGGCCAAATCCCCTTTGGGGTAGAAGCGCTTGGTCTCGCGCTCAAAATAAACACCCTTCAGATTCAAATCATGCACGCGGGCGGCTTCTTCCGGCCTAACCCGGCGCTTGACCCAGCAGAAGGAATGCATCGTCTGGAAGCGGTCGCGGAGATCGTCCACATCCACCCCAAGAACCGGCGCAAGCAGGGATGCCACCATTTGAGGCTCCGTAAGCTCACTCGGCACCGCATAGACCGAATCCACTCCCAGGCTCATCGCCAGGGGATTCATCTGCCGGTCATAAATGGCGCCGCGCTGGGGCGCCACCTCAATGGTGCGCTGTTGCTGGCGCTGGGCGCGCGTCAGAAGCTCCACGTACTGGATGACTTGAAAATAGTAAAGGCGGGCGGCCACGCAGCCGAACCAGAGAAAACAAAGCACGCCGACCATCAGTCGCCGCCTCTCCAGGCGAGACCGATCGGGCTTCGCCGTGCGAGCATCAGGCTTGCGTCGGCCCATCGTCGCTATGGCTCGTGTGGAGTATCTCCGCTACCCACGGAGAAGTTGTGTGCCAGCTCCGGACTTTCCAAGGCGGCCGCCGCCGGCTCAGGCCCGCCCATAAGAATTACCTGTTGCGGGCTGGGCGAGACCATCCCAAGCCGGGTCCGCGCCAGCGTGTCGATCCTTTCAGGATCGGCGAGCGCCGCCTGCTCCAGCCGAAGCTGATGATTCTGCTCTTCCAGCGTCGCGTATTCGTCCTTGAGCTGTTCACCCTGATAACCGTACCGCACGCACTGGAAATGCTGCCATGCGAACAGGAGCACAAAAAGAAAAACCAGTACGCCCAATCCCAGGAGACTGAAACATTCACGGCGACGCTCCATGTCAACTTCCCGCACCAAGCGGGAATTATCGATGTGCTTCACAAAGTAAAATTCCGGGAAATTCGCCCGGCCCGCAGCCGGGACGTTTCGCGGACGCCGTCTGGTCTTCGGTAATGTGAGTGCCGCTGTTGCCATTTGAGTACCGGGATCAGGGGTTAGGGATTAGGGGTTCGGAATCCTCCCTAACCCCTAATCCCTAATTCCTGCTCTTCTCCGCCGCCCGCAACTTGGCGCTGCGCGCGCGCGGATTGATTTGCACTTCTTCATCCCCCGGACGAACCACTTTGCGCGTCAGGATGCTCGCCCGGCCTTCGCCCTGCCAGCGCCGAAAGGCCTGCTTGACCCGGCGGTCTTCCAGCGAGTGAAAGCTCAGGATCACGACCCGCCCCCCGGGCCGGAGGACCCTCAGGACCCTGTCGAGAAACTGCTCGAGATTATCCAGCTCAGCGTTTACCGCCAGGCGGAGCGCCATGAAACTGCGCGTTGCCGGATGAATTTGGTGGAGGCCCGCCCGGGAGGGGATCGCTCGCGTCACCACCTGCGCCAGTTCGGTGGTTATTCGATACGGACGGGCCTTCACAATGGCTCGCGCAATTCGGCGCGAGTGGCGCTCTTCCCCCAACTTGAAAAAAATATCTGCCAGTTCCCGCTCATCAGCGTGGTTCACCAGGTCGGCGGCGGTGGTCTCGGAGCCGGGATCCATTCGCATGTCGAGAGGACCCGGCAGATTGAAACTGAATCCGCGGGAAGCGTCGTCAATCTGCATCGAGCTTAAACCGAGGTCAGCCACAACTCCGTCCACCGGCGGCAAGCCGCTGGCGGCGTGCAACGCGTCGATTTGTGCGAAATTCCCGTGCTGCATAATCAGCTTCTCGCCAAAGCCCGCCAGCCTATCACGGGCCGCTTCCAGAGCCTGGGGGTCGCGATCCAGACCCAAGAGCCGGCCTCTTCCCAGGCGTTTCAAGATCTCTTGCGCGTGCCCCCCGGCCCCCAGCGTCGCGTCGATGTATATTCCTTCCGGCCGGAGGTTGAGAAAATCAAGGGTTTCGCGGACGAGCACTGGAACATGGAGAGGGCGCGAAGGCTCGGCCGCACCCGGAAGTTTTGTGTTCCCGCTTTGCTCGTCATCCATCACCGTTGGGCAAACCCAATGCTCAAATCGTCAGAAGATCCCCAAACCGTCCAGGGTGTCCATTTCCTCATCCGGGAACGGCTGGGCCATGGGCTCGCGGAGCCGTTCGTGGCTCCAGACTTCCAGGTACTCCACGTGGCCGATCACGGCCACTTCCCCCTGCATGCCGGCGGACTCACGCAGAAGCGCGGGAATCAAAACCCGGCCCTGGGCGTCGGCGCGGGCCGTTTGTCCCCAATAGTTGGTGCGATTCAAGAAATGCTTTCTGGCCTTATTGGCCTCTTTCTCCGAAGGCACGGGAGCTAGCCTCTCCTCCTTCTTGATCCATACGGGAAGGGGGTAGACCCAGACCGATTTTCCGTCCAGACTGGTCACAAAGAAATCCTGGCCATACTTCTCATCGAGATGAGCCTTGAAGGCCGTCGGGATCTTTAACCGACCCTTGGCGTCCACCGTCGCTGGATTATTACCGCGAAGCATAGGATCCGCCCCCAACCCCTTCAGACCCCAAAATCCTAACCAACTTCAACACTAAATTCCACTGATACCCACTTCTGGCCACTGACTTTAAAGCCTTCTGCGGCCCTTGTCAAGAGTTTTTTTATTTTTTTTTAATGAGTTACGGATAATTCAGGGTGGCACTGCCCTTGGTGGCCCCTCAACCACAGTGTACCACACTTTGGGGTGTTTCGAAGCAGGCCTGCCAAGGTCGATTGTCATTTTGTCCCATCGCGTCAGGAGAACATCGGGCTGTTGGGTGGCTTAGTCGCGCTTGAACGCATCGCGAGTGCCGCGAAGCGGGATAACGTGAGTCACTGCTGTCCAAAATAATCGGTTCTCCATCGTCGACGCACTGTAAGGAAAGGGTTTAGGACAGGGAAGATCGGTAAATGAGAAGGAGGTTGCGGTTTTCATAAGTCGGTTGCCTGTC
>Ga0181533_1000172_pt1 | contig 82989 bp, 84 predicted proteins | sample PEATcosm2014_Bin_45_FD_119772 | JGI IMG/M metagenome (GOLD analysis project Ga0181533, IMG submission 119772) | Peatland microbial communities from MTU Mesocosm Facility, Houghton, MI, USA - PEATcosm2014_Bin11_60_metaG | ecosystem: Environmental > Terrestrial > Soil > Wetlands > Peat | place... | reverse complement strand
GAAGCAATCGTCCTCGATGATCGTCGGGTTGGCCTGCAGCGGCTCCAGCACGCCGCCGATGCCGACGCCGCCCGAGAGATGCACGTTCTTGCCGATCTGCGCGCAGGAGCCGACGGTGACCCAGGTGTCGACCATGGTCTTCGCATCGACATAGGCGCCGAGGTTGACGAAGCACGGCATCAGCACCGCGTCGGGCGCGATATAGGCGGAGCGGCGCACGATGCAGCCGGGCACGGCGCGAAAGCCGGCGGCGCGAAAGGCGTTCTCGCCCCAGCCCTCGAATTTAGAGGGAATCTTGTCCCACCAGGCCGCTCCGCCCGGCCCGCCGGGAATCACCGCATTGTCGTTGAGGCGGAACGACAGCAGCGCCGCCTTCTTGAGCCACTGATTGACCTTCCAGGAATTCGGTCCCGCAGCGCCGGGGATTTTCTCCGCGACGCGCGCCTGGCCGCTGTCGAGCAGCGTCAGCGCCCGGTCGACCGCGTCGCGGACGTCGCCGGTGGTCCGAGCGTTGATCGCGGCGCGATCCTCGAAGGCCCGTTCGATGAGGGTTTGCAGCTTTGCGTCGGACATGAGCGTTTCCGGATATTGGCGCGGCGAGGTTTCTTCGCTGACGCGGCGGATGTCAATGGCGGGCGCGGGACGGAGCGACTGTGACGCCTTCCAGCAGGCTTTGCGTGAAGCGCGAGCGTGCCCGCTCGGCGTCGCCGCGCTTATGCCGAAGCGACCAGGCGCAGCGCGGCGCCGACGATCTGGGGCGCCGGCTTGCCATAGAGATAGCCCTGCGCCTGCGTCAGGCCGAGGTTTCGCAGGGCGACGTGCTGCATTTGCGTCTCCACCCCTTCGGCGACGACCTCAAGATCGAGTCGCGCGGCCAGAACGCTTACGGCGGCGATAATGGCCCTCGACGCCACGTCCGTGTCAACGTCGTCGATGAACGTCTTGTCGATCTTCACCTTCGAGAATGGATAGGCTCGGATGTAGGCGAGCGAGGAATAGCCTGCGCCGAAATCGTCGAGCGAAAATCTCACGCCGAGCCGCGCCAATTCCTCGAGCGCTTCGCGCGTGTCGGTCGTGTCCTGCAGCAGCAGCGATTCCGTGATTTCGAGATAGAGGCGCGAGGCCTCGAGCTTGGTGCGCCGCAGCACGCTTTTGACGGTCTCCGCCAATTGTTGCGGCCTGCGGAATTGCGCTGGCGACAAGTTGACGGCGACGGTCAGGCGACGCTCCCAGGTCGCCGCGGCCCGGCACGCTTTTTCCAGAATTTTCTCCCCGATGGCGAGGATCGCGCCATTCCGTTCGGCCAGCGGAATGAAGAGGCTGGGCGCGACGATGCCGCGGGAGGGATGGCGCCAGCGCGCCAGCGCCTCGTAGCCCAGGATTTGGCCGGTCTCGATATTCTGGATCGGCTGGAACCAGGGCTCGAACTGGTCTCCTTCGATGGCGGCTTGAATTTCGAGTTCGAGAGCGCGCGCGTCTTCGCTTTTCGCCTGCATGGCGGCGTCGAAAACGCAGACCGAGCCGTCGCCATCGTGCTTGGCGGCGTCGAGGGCGACGAAGGCCGCTTTCATCAGGTCTTCGGCGTTCGTCCCATGGTCGGGAAAGAGCGCGACGCCGACGCTCGCGCCGATCGTCAAGGGAATGCCGTCGAGGACGATCCGTCGCGAAGGCGCCTCGACGATCCTTTCCGCGAACGCGGCGGCGCGCGCGTTGCCGTCGAAGCCGTCGCGGACGAGGACGCCGAAACCGTCGCCGCCGAGTCGCGCGACGAGATCTTTGTCGCGGACGGCCTTTTGCAAGCGCGCGCCCATTTCGACAATGACGGCGTCGCCGATGGAATGGCCGAGCGTGTCGTTGACTGTCTTGAACCGGTCGAGGTCTACGACGATCACGGCGAAACGGTCGCTGAAATCGCGCGACGATCGGGACGACGCCTCTTTCAGGGCTTCCAGGAACGCGAAGCGGTTGAATAGCCCGGTCATGGAATCGTAGCGCGCCATGCGCTTGTTCGTCTCGTTGGCGCGATAGAGTTCGATGATTCTGGCGTGGGCGACGACGCCCATCGCAAAGGTCAGGACGCACAGGTACGCCAGCAGCGCCGGGTAGATCCACCCGTAGGGGGCCGGCAGCGCCGAGTCGCCGAAGGCGGTTGGCGCGATCACGGCCAGAACCTCCGCGACGAGATGTCGTAAGCGGCCGGACGATCGCAGCACGCGAGCGATCGTAAAGCCCACGGCGACGCCCATCGCCAATGGAGCGACTTCCGGCTCGCGGGGATGGACGGCGAGGGAATAGTTCATCATTCCCAGAAAGCCGGCGTTCAGGACGGACGAGATCAGGACTTCCCGGTCGCGCGCCAACAGTTCAGTTCGCGTAAGGGTCTCGAGGCCCGACTTGGCGTAGCGCAGCACGAGCGCTATGCGGGCGAATCCGACGCCCGCGAGCAGCGCCGCGTAAAGGAGGAAGATCCACTCCCGAGTCATCATCCAGGCGGCGAGCGCGACCGCGAACGCCATGAACTGGGCGGCGACCATGGACGCCGGCGTGAAAAAGAGCGAGCCGACGAGATGACGCAACAAGTCGTCGCCGACTTCGGCGTCGTCGAGAAGCCTGATCCGCGCCTTCAAATTTCGGCCGATATACGCGAGCCTCTGGGCGAGCATGGACGGTTGCTCCGAACGTCTCTGGCAAGATCGCCGCCGACCCGTCTCCAGGTTGCTGATTCGATGGTTTCCTGATCTCGCCGAGCATTGATATGCAACCATAGGTTGATAATTCATCAACGCAGCCGCGGGAATGCGCCGGCTGTTTCGCCGCGGCGGGATGGGATTTGGATTGGCCGGGAGAAGGCTCTAAGGGCTTGGGATCCGACGGCGGCGTCCGGCGATCGGCAAGGGAAGGCGCGCGATGAGCGAAACCAGGGATTGCAACGGCGCGCTGCTCGAAGAAGGCGATTCCGTCACCTTGATCAAGGACCTCAAGGTCAAGGGCGCGTCGGCGACGCTCAAACGCGGCGCAATGATCCGCAACATCCGCCTCACCGACGACCCGGAAGAAATCGAAGGCCGCACCGACAAGGTGAAGGGTCTCGTGCTGAAGACGTGCTTCGTGAAGAAGGCCTGAGCGGCTCGACGCGCCGCCCGCCCGGCCAAAGTCTTCGGCGCGCTATCCCGCCCAGATCACCGCGATGTCCGAGCGTGCGCGCAGCGCGGCGTCGGCGGTGATGAGCGTCATGGCGCGGTTGAGACAATGGGCGACGAGCATGCGATCGAATGGATCGCGATGCTCCCAGTCGAGCGCGCCTGCCGTTTCGGCGTCGGCCGCATCGATCGGCAGTTCGATGAAACCGGCTGTTGCGGCGGCGGCTCGGGGGGAGCCGTCGAGAATGAGCTTGCCGGTCCGGCGCTTGATGGCGATTTCCCAGAACGACGCCGCGCTGATGAAGACGCGCTGCTCGGATCGGGCGATCGTCCTGCGCAACCCTTGCCCGAGTTTGGCCGATCCGCTCTCGAACCAGAGAAATACGTGGGTGTCGATCAGCAGGCTCACGCTTCGCCTTCGAACAAGCGGATGGTTTCGGCATCGGGCGCGTCGAAATCGTCGGCGATATGGCTGATGCGCAAGAGTCCCGACCGCTTGCGTTCGCGCGCCGGCTGGGCGACGGGAACGAGTCGCGCTTTGGCGACGCCATTCTTGGCGATCACGATCTCTTCGCCGCGCTCGGCGGCGTCGACGAGCGCGGAGAGATGGGTCTTGGCCTCGTAGAGATTGATCGTGCGCCTCATCCAACAAATATAGGCGCGGCGGCCAGGTTGGTCAAGTTGGTCAAATGAATTCGACGTGACGCCAAGTCCGTCTCGCGCCGACTCGCGCTCGCGCCGTCGCGGCGCGCCGCTTTCAGCGCACCAAAACGTTGCGGAACTGCCAGGGGTCGGACGCGTCGATATCCTCGGGGAAGAAACCGGGCCTATCCGTCAGCGGCGTCCAGTCGGTGTAGACGCCGATCACCGGCCCGAGATAGGGCGTCTGAATTTCGAGGCAACGGCGGAAGTCCATTTCGTCCGCTTCGACGATGCCGGCGTTCGGGTTCTCCAGCGCCCAGACCATGGCGGCGAGCACGGCCGAAGTGACCTGCATTCCGGTGGCGTTCTGATAGGGCGCGATCGCCCGCGTCTCCTCGACCGACAATTGCGAGCCGAACCAATAGGCGTTGCGCTTGTGGCCGTAGAGCAGCACGCCGAGCTCGTCGATCCCGTCGAGAATATCGGCTTCGCCAAGAATATGGTGCGCCGGCTGGGTTTTTCCGGCACGGCCGAACAACTCGTGCAGCGACAGCACCGCGTCGTCGCAGGGGTGGTAGGCGTAATGGCAAGTCGGGCGATAGACCGCCGCGCCCTTGTCGTCGCGCAGGGTGTAATAATCGGCGATCGAGATCGACTCGTTGTGCGTGACGAGAAAGCCGAACTGCGCCTGCACGGTCGGCGTCCATGAGCGCACGCGGGTATTGGCGCCGGCTTGGTTGAGATAGATCGCCGCGCCGCAGCCTTGTCTGTGGAAGCCGGCGTTGGCGGGCGTCCATTTCTCGTGCGTGCCCCAGCCGAGTTCGGCCGGCTGCATGCCCTCGGAGAGAAAGCCTTCGACCGACCAGGTGTTGACGAAGACGTTGCGCGGCCTCGGGCTCTTGGCGCGCTGCGTATCGCGCTCGGCGATATGCACGCCCTTGACGCCGAGACGCTGGGCGAGGCGACCCCAATCCTCACGCGTCTTGGGCTCGTCCGTCTTTTCGCCGAGATCGCCAATGAGATCGCTTTGGAGATTGACCAGCGCCTGCTTGACGAACCACGACACCATGCCGGGATTGGCCCCGCAGCAGGAGACTGCGGTCGATCCGCCGGGATGAGCGCGCCGCTCCGCGAGCACCGTCTCGCGCAACGCGTAGTTCGAACGCGCTTCCGGGCCGACCGTCTTGTCGAAATAGAAGCCGGGCCAGGGCTCGACGACGGTGTCGACATAGAGCGCGCCGATCTCGCGACAGTATTTCATGATGTCGAGCGAGGAGGTGTCGACCGAAAGATTGACGCAGAAACCCTGGCCCGTTCCGGCGGTCAGGTATTGACCCAACACCTCGCGATAGTTGTCACGCGTGATCGCCATGTGCACGAATTGAATCCCACGCTCGTTGAGCAGATGGCGATCCGAATCGTCGGGATCGATGACGACGAAACGCTCCTGGTCGTAGTCGAAATGGCGTTCGATCAGCGGCAAGGTTCCCTTGCCGATCGAGCCGAAGCCGATCATCACGATCGGGCCGTCGATACGCGCGTGGCGGGGCCAATGCGACATGGCGTCAGTTCTCCATAGGGGCGGGCAGGGGACGCCATGCGTCCGGCGCGGCGCTTAAAAGCAAGCCAAGCGCCCGCCGTCAATAGCGCGGGGACGCCGAATTTCGTCGCAAATCCGTCATAGACCCCGGCGCGCCCCGCTCTATGCGCCCCTCACAGACCTTCCGCGCCGCCGTCCGAGCGCGGGTCGTGCGTGGCGGCGATGGAGCCTTTGGGGTCGCGCATCAGTGCGCCGGCGTGGCCGAACAGATCGCGCTGCGCCGCGCCGCGCCATTCGATCTCGTGGCCGGCTTTGGCGAGCGCCGCGGCGACCGTGTCGTCATAGCCCTCCTCGAGCTTGACGCTCGCGGTCTCGACGCCCCAGGAGCGGCCGAACAGGAAGCGCGGCGCGCTCACCGCTTTCGCTGGCGTTTGGCCGGCGGCGATGCGGCTGAAGACCTGCGCCTGGAACTGCGGCTGCCCGTCGCCGCCCATCGAGCCGTAGGCGAGAATTCGGCCGTCGTCGAACACGGCCAGCGGCGGGTTGAGCGTGTGGAAGGGCCGCCGTCCCGGCCTCAGCGGATTGCGCGCATTCGGGTCGAGCGAGAAGGCGAGGCCGCGATTCGGCATGACGACGCCGGTGCGCGGCAGCACGCAGCCCGAGCCGAATTCCCAATAGACGGATTGGATGAACGAGACCGCGAGCCCCGTGTCGTCGATCGCGCCCATCCAGACCGTGTCGCCCTTATCCGGCGGTAAAGGCCAGGGGGCGGCGCGGCCCTTGTCGATCCGCGCCGCTTGGCCGTCGAGCCAGCGCGCCGACAGCAGCGCGGCGAAATCATGCGTCGCGTGGGCGAAATCCACGCAAGCCTCGTTGCGGATCGTCAACGCGCGTTTGGAGGCTTCGATCAGCGCGTGCGAATGGGCGAAGCCGCCGAGGTCGCGCACGTCGAGCCGCTCGTAAAGGCCCAGCAGAATCAGCGAGGCGAGCCCCTGCGTCGGCGCCGGCGTGTTGTAGAGCGTCGCCGCGCCGACGCGCAGGGACAGCGGCTCGCGCCACGCCGCCTGATAGCGCGTGAGATCGCCTCGCGTCACCGGCGAACCGATGCGCTCGAGATCGGCGGCGATCTCTCGCCCGACGTCGCCGCGATAGAAGTCGGCGAGCCCCGCGTGTGCGAGATGCGCGAGCGTTTCGGCGAGGCGCGGCAGGCGGCGCGTCGCGCCAGCCTGGGCGGGCTTGCCGTCGATCAGAAAAGTCTCCGCGAAGCCCGGCGCGGCGAGGAGGGCGGGATCGGCCGTCGGGTCATAGCGGGCCTCCGAGGCCGAGATGACGTAGCCCTCGCGCGCCCGCCGGTCGGCGCTTTCCAGCAATGTCGCCAAGGGCAGGCGCCCGCCGAGCGCCTTGGCGAGTTCGAGCGCCGCGATCCAGCCGCCGATCGCGCCGGGAACCGTCAGCGCCGCCATGGCCCCGCGCGCCGGGATGGTCTCGAATTCGTGGGCGCGGTAATTCGCGATCGTGGCGCGCTCGCCGGCGTGGCCGCAGGCTTCGATCGCGCGGACGCGGCCACCGGGCTCGCGGATGAGCCAGAAGCCGTCGCCGCCGATCGCGTTCATGTGGGGATAGACGACGGCGATCGTGGCGGCCATCGCGACCATCGCCTCGATCGCGTCGCCGCCTTGCGCGAGAATGTCGCGCCCCGCCTCGGCGGCCAGAGCGTGCGGCGCGGCGACGGCGGCGCTGGAGAATTGGGCGGCATCTTTCACGGGGCGGCTCGGGCTGGAGGGAGGGGAAGCGCGCCGAACTTGCGCGCGCGATTTCTATGGTATAGGGGCGGACGCCCCACGCAAAGGCACGGAGTTCCCTTGGCCGCCGACGCTCCCATCAACTGGACCAACGCCACGACGCTCGCCAGCGTCGCCGTGCTCGTCGGCACCGAACTCGTGGGCGCCGGCGGCGCGGCGGGCTGGGCGATCGGCGGGCTCTTTCAGCTCGGCGATCTGCTGACCCATGGTCTCGAGGCGGTCTTCATCCTCCTGGCTTTGACGGGCCTCTATTACTTCTTGCGCGCCGCGCTCGCGCACGAGCCGATCCGCGGCAGACGCTAAGGCCCGGCGCCCGCTCGCCGCGCGATCGCCTCGCGCACCGCCGGCGCGACCACGGTTCCCAACAGTTCGATCGAGCGCATTATCGCCGCGTGCGGCATGGCGCCGACGCGCATCTGCATCAAATATCGTTGGTGGCCGAAAATCGCGTGCTGCGCGACGATCTTGGCGATCGCCTCGTCGGGCGTTCCGACCGTCAGGTGGCCGCTGGGCGAACGTCCCTGATCGAACTGCGCGCGCGTCATCCCCGGCCAGCCGCGCTCGTGGCCGATGCGCGACATCGTTTCGACATAGGGCTCGTAAAACGCGTCGATCGCCGCTTGGCTGGTGTCGGCGAGAAAGCCGTGGCCGTTGATGCCGAGCGCGAGGCTTTGCGCGTCATGCCCGCCGCGCGCGCCGGCGTCGCGATAGAGCCGGGCGAGCGGCGCGAAGCGCTCCGGTTCGCCGCCGATGATCGCGAGGGCGAGCGGCAAGCCCAGCAGGCCGGCGCGCGCGACCGATTGCGGGGTGCCGCCGACCGCGATCCAGACGGGCAGGGGATTTTGCAGCGCGCGGGGATAGACGCCGAGGCCCTTCAGCGGCGCGCGAAGGTGTCCTTCCCACGTCACGCGCTCGTTGGCGCGGATGGCGAGCAGGAGATCGAGCTTTTCCGTGAACAATTCGTCGTAGTCGTCGAGATCGTAGCCGAAAAGGGGAAACGACTCGATGAACGAGCCTCGCCCCGCCATGATCTCGGCGCGGCCGTTCGACAGGAGATCGAGCGTCGCGAATTGCTGATAGACGCGCACCGGATCGTCGGAGCTGAGCACCGTCACGGCGCTGGAGAGGCGAATGACTTTCGTGCGCGCCGCGGCGTAGGCGAGCGCCACCGCCGGCGCGGAGATCGCGTAATCGGGCCGATGATGTTCGCCGAGCGCGAAGACGTCGAGCCCGACGCGGTCGGCGAGTTCGATCTCCTCGACCGTTTCGGCGAGCGTTCGCTCGACATGAATCGGCCGGCCCGTCGCGGGATCGCGCTCGGTCTCGACGAAGGTGTAGACGCCGAATTGCATGGTCACGGCCCCGGAGCGATTCGCGGATGAGATTGCGCGACCCTTGATATCGTCGCCGGCGCCGACAGGCAAAATTGCGCGGCGCCGCGATCGGCTGCGACGCGGCGTCGCTTTGGGGCGCCGCCGCGAAGTGCTAGGCTGCGCATTCCCGTGGATCGCCTAGAAAGCCAACGCCATGAGCGCCAAGCCGATCAGCCGTTTTTCCGTTCCCGATCTCGTCGAGGCGCCCGACGACATTCGCGAACGGATTATCAAAGTGCAGGAGAAGTCGGGCTTCGTGCCCAATGTGTTCTTTGTCCTCGCGCGCCGCCCCGACGAATTTCGCGCCTTCTTCGCCTATCACGACGCGCTGATGGAGAAGCCGGGCGGCCTGACCAAGGCCGAGCGCGAGATGATCGTGGTGGCGACCTCGAGCGCCAACCAATGCCACTATTGCGTCGTCGCCCACGGCGCGATCCTGCGCATTCGCGCCAAGAACCCGCTTCTCGCCGATCAGGTCGCGATCAACTACCGCAAGGCGGACATCACGGCCAAACAGAAGGCGATGCTCGATTTCGCGCTTCGCGTCGCGACGCGCTCGCACGAGGTCGAGGACGCCGACATCAAGGCGCTCAAGGAGCACGGCTTCACGGCCGAGGACGTCTGGGACATCGCTTCGATCGCGGCGTTCTACGCCATGTCGAACCGGCTGGCGAATTTCGCCAGCATCCGGCCGAACGACGAGTTTTACGCCATGGGGCGGGGGTGAGGATCGCATCCCGGCGAGGCCGCCGGCCGATCCCGAAGGCCCCTTCACCCCTTCTTCCCCCACCCGCCGCCCGTCGGCGTCACGATCTCGATCGTCTCGCCCGCCTCCAGCACCGTCTGCGCGCAGCCTTCGAGTTCCTCAAAACGCCCGTCGTTCCGCCGCACGACATTGCGCCCGAGTTCCCCGGGCTCGCCCCCTTCCATGCCGAAGTTCTTCACGCGCCGGTGCCCGGTGAGCAACGCCAGCTCCATGCTCTCGCGGAAGCGCAGGCGGCGCAGCGTGCCGTCGCCGGCGCACCAGCTGCCCTTGCCGCCGGAGCCGCGGCGGATGTGGAAATCCTCGAGCACGACGGGAAAGCGCTGCTCCAGCACTTCCGGGTCGGTCAGGCGCGAATTGGTCATGTGGGTGTGCACGCCGCTGGCGCCGTTGAAGCCCGGCCCCGCGGGCGCGCCTGAGCAGATCGTTTCGTAATATTGATAGCGCGCGTCGCCGAAAGTAAGGTTGTTCATCGTGCCCTGGGCCGAACCCAGCGCATGAAGCGCGCCGAACAGCGTGTCGGTGACGGCCTGGCTGGTCTCGACGTTGCCGGCGACCACCGCCGCGGGATAGCGCGGGCTCAGCATCGAGCCCTCGGGGATAATGATGCGGATCGGCCGCAGGCATCCCGCGTTCATCGGGATTTCGTCGTCGACCATGACGCGGAAGACATAGAGCACCGCCGCGCGAGCCACGGGCTCGGGCGCGTTGAAATTCGTCGGCTGCTGCGGCGAGGTGCCGGTGAAATCCACCGTCGCCTCGCGCGCATCGCGATCGACCGAAATCTTCACCTTGATGATCGCGCCCTGATCGGTCTCGGTCGAGAATTCGCTGTCCTTCAACCGGTCGATTACGCGGCGCACGCTTTCGGCGGCGTTGTCCTGGACGTGGCCCATGTAGGCCTGCACGGTCTCCAGCGAGAAGGCTTCGACCATGCGGCGGAGTTCCCGCGCGCCCTTCTCGTTGGCGGCGATCTCAGCCTTGAGGTCGTTGACGTTCTGCAGCGGATTGCGCGCGGGGTACGGGCCGCTCGCCAGCAGCTCGTAAAGCTCCTTCTCGCGAAAGCGGCCGCGCTCGACCAGGAGAAAATTGTCGATATAGACGCCTTCCTCCAGGATGTCGGTCGCGCGCGGGCTCATCGATCCCGGCGCGATGCCGCCGATGTCGGCGTGATGGCCGCGCGAGGCGACCCAGAACAGGATCGTCTCGCCCGAATCGTCGAACACCGGCGTGCAGACGGTGATGTCAGGCAGATGCGTGCCGCCGTTATAGGGCGCGTTGAGCGCGAAGACGTCGCCGGCGCGGATACGGCCGTCGTTGAGGCGGATGATCGTCTCGACCGAGCGGTCCATCGAGCCCAGATGCACCGGCATGTGCGGCGCGTTGGCGACCAGGCGCCCTTGCGCGTCGAACACCGCGCAGGAGAAATCGAGGCGCTCCTTGATGTTGACGGAATAGGCGGTGTTCTGCAGCGTCACGCCCATCTGCTCGGCGATCGACATGAAGAGATTGTTGAAGATCTCCAACATGACGGGATCGACCTTGGCGCCGATCGCCTCGCGCCGCGTCGCCGCCTTGATTCGCCGCAGCACGACGTGATTCTTGGCGGTGATTTCCGCGCGCCAACCCTCTTCGACGACGATGGTCTGGTGCGGTTCGATGATCAGCGCCGGGCCGGCGACATGGGCGCCGCGCGGAATCTTGTCGCGCACGAACACGCCGGCCTCGCGCCATGCGCCGTTCGAGAAGAATTGCGTCGAGCGTTCGGGAACCGGCGCGGCGGCCGGGCGGATCGGCCGCGCGCGCTCGGAAAATCGCGCCGCGCCGCCGACCGCCTCGACATTGACCGCCTCGATGACGAGCGCCTTGGCGCGGTCGATGAAGCCGAAGCGCGCCTTGTGCGCCTTCTCGAAGGCGCGGCGCATCGCGGCGAGGCCGCGATATTCGACTTCGAGCGCGGTGTCGGAGCCGGCGTAGCGCAGTTGCGCGCGCGGGCGCAGCTTGACCGCCTCGCGCGCGACGCCTTGTGACGCGACTTCCTTCGCCGCCGCCTCGCCGAGCCTGTCGACGAGGCCGGCGAGCCGCGCCAACGCCTCTTCGTTCAGCGGCTCCTCGACGCCCTGACCGCGATGGGCGCTGATGTCGGCCAGGCCCATGCCATAGGCCGAAAGCAGGGACGACAACGGATGGATCAGCACCGTCTTGATCGCCAAGGCGTCGGCGACGTCGCAGGCGTGCTGGCCGCCCGCGCCGCCGAAGCAATTGAGCGCATAGCGGGTGACGTCGTAGCCGCGCGCGACGGAGATCTTCTTGATCGCCTCGGCCATTTTGGCGACGGCGATGGCGATGAAGCCGTCGGCGACCTCCTCGGGGCTGCGCCCGTCGCCCACTTCGCCGGCTAGCGCTTCGAAGGCTGTCCGAACGCTCGCCGCATCGAGCGGCTGATCCTGACCGGCGCCGAAAATTTTGGGAAAATAGTCGGGGATCAACTTGCCCGTCATGACGTTGGCGTCGGTGATCGCGAGCGGACCGCCGCGCCGATAGCATTTGGGTCCGGGATCGGCGCCCGCCGAATCCGGACCGACGCGAAAGCGTGCGCCGTCGAAATGCAGGATCGATCCGCCGCCCGCCGCGACGGTGTGGATCATCATCATCGGCGCGCGCATGCGCACGCCCGCGACCTCGGTCTCGAAGGCGCGTTCGTAGGTTCCGTCGAAATGCGCGACGTCGGTCGAGGTTCCCCCCATGTCGAAGCCGATGACTTCGCCAAATCCGGCGCTGCGTCCGGTCTGCGCCATCGCCACGACGCCGCCCGCCGGCCCCGACAGAATCGCGTCCTTGCCGGCGAACAGTTCGGCGGCGGTCAGGCCGCCCGACGACATCATGAACATCACCCGCGCGCCGGTCCGCTTGGCGTCGAGCGCTTGCGAAACGCGCGCGACGTAGCGCGCGAGAATCGGCGAGAGATAGGCGTCGACGACGGTGGTGTCGCCGCGCCCGACCAGCTTGATCAGCGGCGAGCATTCATGGCTGACCGAGACCTGGGCGAAGCCCAGCGCGCGCGCGACCTGCGCGACCTCGCGCTCATGCCGGGGGTAACGATAGGCGTGCATGAAGACGATGGCGACGGCCGCGAAGCCGCTCGCCTTCGCGGCCGCGAGTTCGGCGCGGACGACGTCAAGGTCCGGCGCGGCCTCGACGGTTCCGTCGGCGAGAACGCGCTCGGCGATCTCGACGACGCCGGAATAGAGCTGCTCCGGCTTGACGATGTTGCGGGCGAAGATTTTTGGGCGCGCCTGATAGCCGATCTCCAGCGCGTCGCGAAACCCCTTCGTCGTCACCAGCAGCGTGCGCTCGCCGCGGCGCTCGAGCAGCGCGTTGGTGGCGACCGTCGTGCCCATCTTGACGACGCCGATCGCGCCCCCGGGAACCGGCGCGCCGGGCGCGAGGCCGAGGAGACCGCGAATCGCCTGCACGGCGGCGTCGGCATAGGCGGGACTTTCCGAAAGCAGCTTGCGCGCGTGGAGCCGCCCTAGCGGATCGCGCCCGATGACGTCGGTGAAGGTGCCGCCGCGATCGATCCAGAAATCCCAGCGTTTGGCCGCGGATCGGACGTCTTTTCCCCGCGAAGCGCTTTTGGCCACGTGAAACTCCCGCAAATCCTGGTCGGCGCGCCGCCTCGGTTTGACATTGCTGATAAGTTATCGATAAATCGTCGATATCGCAATGGGTCGAGGGCGTTCATGGCCAAGTCGCCGGATAGCTCGGGCGCGGAGCCGCAAGGCTTGGGGCCGATCGTCTCGTCGGCCCATCTGGCGGCCGGCGCGAGCCCGGCGCTGTCGGAATTCGAATTCGGCCTCATCCTCGCCAGCCACGCCTTCCTGCGCTGGATCGCGCGCGCGATGGCCGCCGCCGGCTTTCCCGATCTGTCGCCGACCGACGTGATGGTGCTGCATTCGATCAACCACCGCGAGCGGGGCAAGCGGCAGGCCGACATCTGCCTCGTCCTCGCCATCGAGGACACCCATCTCGTCGCCTACGCGATCAAGAAGCTGGAGCGCCTGGGGCTGGTGAAAAGCGAGATCGTCGCCAAGGAGAAGATCGTCGCGGCAACCGAGCGCGGCGAGGCGGCCTGCCGCGCCTATCGCGAAATTCGCGAGCGGCTGCTGGTCGAGCCGGTCAAGACTATGGGCTTCGAGGAGGGCAGGCTCTCGAAAATGGCGGCGCGCCTGCGCGCCCTTTCCGGCCAGTACGACCAGGCGGCGCGCGCGGCGGCAAGCTTGTGACCGCGTCGCCGCGCGCCAGACGCGCTCGGCCCGTAAACACGCTCTCGTGAAAATGCGCAATGGCTGCGGCGATTGACTTTCGCGCCGAACGGCGCAGCTTTCCCGCGCGCGGCGCCCGGGCGCGCTGCGTCCATCAGCAAGGCGAAGAACAATGGATTACGTACGATTTGGCAAGACGGGCATGAAGGTTTCGAGGCTCTGCCTCGGCTGCATGACCTACGGTTCGACGAAGTGGCGGGATTGGGTGCTGGAGGAGGAGGCCGCGCGTCCCTTCATCAAGCGGGCGCTCGAGCTGGGCGTGAACTTCTTCGACACGGCCGACATGTATTCGGCGGGCGCCAGCGAGGAGATCCTGGGTCGCGCGATCAAGGACTTCGCACGCCGCGACGAAGTGGTCATCGCCACCAAGCTGTTCAATCCGATGGGGCCCGGCGTCAACGCGCGCGGCCTGTCGCGCAAGCACGTCATGGAGGCGATCGACGCCTCGCTGAAGCGCCTCGGCACGGACTATGTCGATCTCTATCAGATCCATCGCTTCGACTACGAGACGCCGATCGAGGAGACCGTCGAGGCGCTGAGCGACGTCGTGCGCGCGGGCAAGGCGCTTTATGTCGGAGCGTCGTCGATGTGGACCTGGCAATTCGCGCGCATGATCTCGATCGCAAGGGAGCGTGGCCACGTCGAATTCGTCTCGATGCAGAATTTCTACAATCTCGTCTATCGCGAAGAGGAGCGCGAGATGATGAAATTCTGCGCCGACCAGGGAATCGCCGTCATCCCCTGGTCGCCGCTGGCGCGCGGCTATCTCGCGGGCTCCGGACTCGGCGAGGGGGCGTCGACCGTGCGCGGGCGCACCGACGCCTACACCCGCGCGCTCGGCCTCGGCTCGCGCCAGGACGAGGCGATCCGGCGCCGGGTCGGGGAGGTCGCGGGCAAATTCGGCGTCAAGCCGGCGATCGTGGCGCTGGCCTGGGTTCTCTCCAAGCCTTACGTCACGGCGCCGATCGTCGGCGCCTCCAAGCCGCATCATCTCGACGACGCGGTCGCGGCTCTGTCGCTGCAGCTCGACGCGAAAACCATCGCGCGGCTCGAGGAGCCTTATCATCCCAAGGCGGTGGTCGGGCACGTGTGACCGGGCCGCGCCATTCCGGGCGCTATTCGGCTCGCCCGAAAACCGCGGCGACCGCCGCGGGAATTTGTCTGGGCGTTTCGATCAGCGGATCGGCGCCCGCATCCGCGAGTTCCTCGGCGTCGCCATAGCCCCAAAGCGCGCCGATCGCGGGAATGCCGACGGCGCGCGCGCCCAGCGCGTCGTGCCTGCGGTCGCCGATCATGACGACCCGTTGGGTCGCGCCGATGCGCTCGCGGCCCAAGAGATAGGTCAGCAATTCGCTCTTGGCGGAACGCCGACCGTCCATTTCGGCGCCGTAGATCTGGATGAAATACTTGGCGAGGCCGAAGTGATCGAGAATTCGCCGGGCGTAAGGCTCGGCTTTCGATGTCGCGACGAACAGGCGATAATCGAGCGCCGTCAGACGCTCGAGCGCCTCGACGACGCCGTCGTAGAGCGAATTCTCGAACAGGCCGACCGTCGAATAACGCTCGCGAAAAAAGGCGAGCAACGCCGGGGCGCGATCGGCGCCGACGAGCTTGACGAAGCTGTCTTGCAGGGGCGGGCCGATGATCCAGCTCAACTCCGTCACGGCGGGAACGGCAAAATCGGCCCCGCCGCCCGCGTTCATCCGCTCGAGCGCCAGCTGCGTCGATCGCAAGATGCCGGGACCAGAGTCCGTGAGCGTGCCGTCGAGGTCGAAGACGACCGCCGCCGCGACGTCTCTCATTTCAGCAGGACGAAAATGTCGACCTGCAGATTCGGGTCGTCCGCCGTTTTGACGTCGTTGAGATATTCTTCAATGAAGGTGTCTTGCGCGTCGACGCCTTTTTCGTCGAGATAGGCGGTGATCGCCTCATAGGTCGCGTCGATGTCGTCGTAAGCGCCGCGGTGTTCGAAGCGCATCGCTTTGCCGACCGGCGTCAGCCCCAACGTAACCGCATCGGAGAGCGCGGTCTTGCCTTCCGGAATCGATTCGAGCGGAATGGCGGCTCGATACTTGAATCCGACGTCGTCCGCTTCCAGGAAAATCGCGATCGGCCGACCCGCGGCTTTGAGCCCGGCCTTGGCGATTTCCGTACGGATCTGGCCGATCGAGCCGATGATGGCGCCGAAGACCTCGTCGCGATTGGCCCTTCCCTCGATCAAGGCGGCCGGGCGAGGGACGAGTTCGATCGTCTCTCCCATCGAGCCGCTCTCGCCGGGCTTTGTCGCATCGGGGTTTCCGGGCGTCGGGCTCGGCGCCGGCGTCGGGCTCGTCGAGGGCGATGGAGTGGGAACGGGCGTCGCCGAGACGGCCGGCGTCGGGCTGGCGGGCGCCGCCGGAGCGGGGGTCGCGACTGGCGATGCGGCCGCCGGCGCAGGGCTCGGCGACGCGGCCGGCGCTTGCTGCGCCAGGCTCGGCGCGAGAAACAGGGGGCCCGCGAGGACGAATAGACCCGCGACAATCAGCGCTCCCGTTCGAGCCATCCTCTGACCGACCATCGCTCGGCCTTTCCTGCCGGTTGGAACGCATGCCGTCGCAGTATGCGGGCAAGCGCGCGCGGCGCCAAGCCGCCAACGACGCCGCGTGGGCCGATTCTTTGCCCGTTCACGCCGGCGCGGGCTTCGTCCAGCGCAGAATCGGCTGACGGGCGGCGCGCGTTTCGTCGAGGCGTCGGCGTGGGGCGTCGAGGGGCGCATCGACGAAGCGCTCGCGTTCGCCCGCGAGCGCGCTCATCGCCAAATCTCGCAAGGTCATGATGAAGAGGTCGAGGCTCGCCTTCGACTCCGATTCGGTTGGTTCGATCAACATCGCTCCATGAACCACCAGCGGGAAATAGACCGTCATCGGGTGGTAGCCCTCGTCGATCATCGCCTTGGCGAAATCGAGCGTCGTCAGGCCGCTGTCCTTGAGCCAACGATCGTCGAACAACACCTCGTGCATGCAGGTCCGCTCGCCGAACGGCGCGGACATCAGATCGCCGAGCGAGGCGCGAACGTAATTGGCGGCGAGGACCGCGTCCTCCGAGGCCTGCCGCAGCCCGTCGGCGCCGTGCGACAGAATGAAGGCGAGCGCGCGCACGAACATTCCCATCTGGCCGTGGAAGGCGCTCATCCGGCCGAACGCCCGGCTGTCCCCCGCGTGTTCGACGAGCCCCAGCGCTTCGCCGCCGCTCACGACAAAGGGGACCGGCGCGAAGGAGGCGAGGCGTTCGGAAAAGACCACCGGGCCCGCGCCGGGACCGCCGCCGCCGTGCGGCGTCGAGAAGGTCTTGTGCAAATTGATGTGCATGGCGTCGACGCCGAGATCGCCGGGCCGCGTCTTGCCGACGACGGCGTTGAAATTCGCGCCGTCGCAGTAAAAATAAGCTCCCGCTTCGTGCATCGCGTCCGCGATTCCCACGATGTCGCGCTCGAACAAGCCGCACGTATTGGGATTGGTGAGCATGATGGCGGCGACGTCCGGGCCGAGCGCCGCGCGCACGCTTTGCGCGCTCACCACGCCGTCGGCGCCGGCGGGCACGGCGCGCACGGAAAAGCCGATGAGCGCGGCCGAGGCGGGATTGGTGCCGTGCGCGGAATCCGGAACGAGCACGACATTGCGTGTCTTTTCTTCGCCGCGCGCCGCGATCGCGGCCTTGATCGCCATCATGCCGCACAATTCGCCATGCGCGCCCGCCTTCGGCGACATTGCGACCGCGCTCATGCCGGTCATCGTCAGCAGCTTGCGCGCCAGCGTGTCGATCAGTTCGAGCGCGCCCTGAACGGTCGAGATTGGCTGGAGCGGATGAACGTCGCAAAAGCCCGGCAGGCGCGCCATTTTCTCGTTGAGGCGCGGATTGTGCTTCATCGTGCAGGAGCCGAGCGGATAAAGCCCGGCGTCGATCGAGTAATTGTTGCGCGACAGGCGCACGTAATGACGCACGGCCTCCGGCTCGGTGAGGCCGGGAAGGCCGATTTCGCCGGCGCGGGCGTGGCCGCCGAGCCGCGAGGCGAAGGGCGCGGGATGTTCGATATCGACTCCGCTCGCGTCCAGTCTCCCGGTTTCGAAGATCAGCGCCTCCTCCATGTCGAGGGCGCGGTTGCCGGTGAAAGAGCCGCGACGCGCCGGGCTCGCTTGAGTTGGCCGGGTCGGGCGGCCTTGGATGTTCATAGGTCTCTCCTTGATTCGATGAGAGGCGCGCGGCTCACAGGCATTGCGCCAACGCGGCCGCATAGGCCGCGCGATCCGCGGCGCTGTTGAGTTCCGTCGCCGCGACCACGAGAAGGTCGTCGAGCCCGGCGTCCGGCGCGAGGCGTGAAACCGGCAGGCCGCCGATCACGCCGCGACTCGCTAGGTCCTCGACCAGCGCGCGCGCGTTTCGCGGCGTGCGAATGGTGAATTCGTTGAAGAACGTCTCGTTGAGCATGCTCACCCCGCCGATCGCGCCGAGCCGTTCGGCGAGGTCGACCGCATGGGCGTGATTGACCCTGGCGAGGCGGCGCAAGCCGGCCTCGCCGAGCAAGGTCAGATGGATGGAGAACGCGAGCGCGCACAGGCCCGAGTTGGTGCAGATGTTGCTGGTCGCCTTTTCCCGACGAATATGTTGCTCGCGCGTCGAAAGCGTCAGCACGAAACTGCGCCGGCCGTCGGCATCCAAGGTTTCGCCCGCCAAACGTCCCGGCATTTGCCGCACGTGCTTGAGATGGGCGGCGAACAGCCCGAGATAGGGGCCGCCGAAATTGAGCGCGTTGCCGATGGACTGGCCTTCGCCGACGACGATGTCGGCGCCCATCTCGCCGGGCGAGCGCACGGCGCCGAGCGAAACCGCTTCGGTGAAGACGGCGACGAGCAGCGCGCCCTTGGCGTGCGCGGCGGCGGCGATGGGCGCGAGGTCGCGCAAATTGCCGAAGAAATCCGGGGTCTGCACGATCACGCAGCTCGTCGAATCGTCGATCTCAGCGCCGATGTCCTCCGAGGCGCGAACGTCGAGCGACATCCGGACGATTTCGTCGCCCGCCATCTCGGCGAGCGTCGCGGCGACGTCGGAATATTGCGGATGGAGCCCGCCGGAGAGCACCGCCTTCTTGCGCCGCGTCAAGCGATGCGCCATCAGCATCGCCTCGGCGCAGGCGGTCGAGCCGTCGTACATCGAGGCGTTGGCGACTTCCATGCCGGTCAGCGCCGCGACTTGCGTCTGAAATTCAAAAAGCGCTTGCAGGGTCCCTTGCGCGATTTCGGGCTGATAGGGCGTGTAGCTCGTCAGGAATTCCGATCGCTGGATCAGGTGATCGACGCTCGCGGGAATGTGGTGGCGATAGGCGCCGGCGCCGAGGAAAAACGGCACGGAGCCGGCCGCGACGTTGCGCGCCGCCATCGTCGTCAACGCGCGTTCGACCTCGAGTTCGCTCATGCTCCCGGGCATGTCGAGGAGCGCGGACAATCGCTTGTCGGCGGGAATATCGGAAAAAAGCGCGTCAATGTCAGCGGCGCCGACCCGGGCGAGCATGAGGGCGCGATCGGAAGCGTCGAGCGGGAGATAGCGCATGGCGGATCACGCGAGAGTCTGGAGGAAAGCGTCGTAGTCCGATTGGTTCATCAGCCCGTCGAGTTCTTTTGGGTCGGCGAGCTTGATCTTCATGATCCAGCCGCGGCCGAGCGCGTCCTGATTGATCAGACCGGGTTCGGCGTCGACATCGCCGTTGACGGCGACGACCTCGCCGGAAACCGGGGCGAATATGTCGCTCGCCGCCTTGACGCTTTCGACCACCGCCGCGCCCGCGCCTTTATCGAACTTCGCGCCGAGCGCCGGCAATTCGACGAAGACCACGTCGCCCAATTGCTGCTGCGCGTGATCGCTGATTCCCACCGTGCCGACGTCGCCGTCGACGCGGACATATTCATGGTCTTTGGTGAAGCGGATTTCCGACATCGGCTCTTTCCTTTTTTCCAGGTGAATCGTCAGCCGCGATAGTAAGCGTGCGGGTGGAAGGGCAGGGGGGCGATGCGCGCATCGAGCGGTTTGCCGCGCACCAGCAGCGCGAGCCGCGCGCCGAGCGTCGCCGCGGCGCTTTCGACGTAACCCATGGCGATCGGCGCGCCGACGCTCGGCCCGAATCCGCCCGAGGTCACGCGGCCGATCTTTTCGCCCGACGCGCTGATGATTTCAGCGCCTTCGCGCGCGGGCGCGCGCCCGTCGAGCCGGATTCCCACCCTGCGGCGGGCGGGACCATCGGCGAGCGCGGCCTGAACTCGCCTGGCGCCGGGAAATCCGCCCTCGACGCGGCGCCGTTTCTGGATCGACCAGGCGAGGCCCGCTTCGATGGGATCGATCGTCTCGTCGAGTTCGTGGCCATAGAGACAGAGGCCCGCTTCGAGGCGCAGCGAATCGCGCGCGCCGAGGCCGATCGGCTCGATTTCACTCTCGCGAAGCAGGCGGCGCGCGAAGGCTTCGGCCTCGCCCGCCGGCAGGGAAATCTCGAAGCCGTCTTCTCCGGTATAGCCGGACCGCGAAACCTGCGTTTCGAAGGTTTCAAACCGGATCGGCCGCACGCTCATGAACGGCATCGCGGCGATTTCGCTCCCCGGCGCCAGGCGCGCCAGCGCGCGCGCGGCGGCCGGGCCTTGCACCGCGATCAGCGCCGCTTCGTCGAGCCTCGTCAGGCGCACGTCGGCCGGCAAGGCCGCGTCGAGAAGCGCGAAATCGACCGCCTTGCGCGCGGCGTTGACCACGAGGTTCAGCCGTCCGTCCGCGCCGGGAGGCCGCGTGACCATCAGATCGTCGACGACGCCGCCGTCAGCGTTGAGGAATTGCGTGTAGCGCTGCCGTCCGGGGGCGAGTGCGAGGATATCGGCCGGGCACAGGCGCTCGAGCGCGCGCGCGGTCGTCGCGTGATCGGCGCCGTCGAGCCGCGCCTGGCCCATGTGCGAGACGTCGAACAGTCCGGCACTGGCGCGCGTCTGCAGATGTTCGGCGAGAATTCCCGATTTGTATTGGATCGGCATTTCATAGCCGGCGAACGGCGCCATCCGTGCGCCCAGCTCGACGTGCAGCGCGTGAAGGGGGGTGCGTAGGATCGCGGATTCCGACATGGTCCACCGGTCACAAGCAAGAGAGCGACCACCCAAAGCTCGAACGCCTTACGCGATCGAACTCTCGGCGGCGCCCCCTCTGTCTCGTGACCTGAGAGATTTCCCGCCATCGAATGGCGGTTACCCCCGTCGGTGGGCCGGCGCGAAAGAAGCGCCCGCCGCTTTCCAGAGCGTCATCACCCAACGGTCCATCGGCCTGAGCGTTTCCGGGGCGGTTGCGCCTTCGGCGCCGGAAAGAACGAACTTTTCCGGTCTCTTCCGCTGGGTGTCTTAATCTGACCGGGAGAACAAGCCCGAAGCCGGCCGCTTTGTCAATGCGCGTCGTTCGCCGGCGCGGGACGTCGCTTGCGCGGGTGCGCGACCTCGGCGGCGTGGCCGGTGTCGAAACCGATGATGATCGAGTAATCGTCGGCCAATTCGGTGCGCGTCATCGGCAGGATGATCGGCTCGGAAACAAATTGGAACAGCGCCTCCGAGCCGCCTGCGGTGTTCGCCTCGATCTTGTATGTCTTCGAATAGGCCGGCTTCTGGTCGACCTCGCGGCGCACGGTGATTCGCAGCGGCGCGCTGTAGGCGCCGGGCGAACCGGCGGGACCGATCAGCAGGTGGCCGGAAACGCCGACCTTGAGGCTGAATTTGTCGCCCTGCGGGGCGCATTCGCGGGCGGTCTGCGCGATGTCGAATTGGTAACGAACCGAGGCGTTCTCGGTTCCGCCGACGCGAAGGGATGCGGCGCCGTCCTGGACGTCGACGGTTGGACAGTCGAGATCCTGCGGGCTCAGCGGCAAACGGACGAGTTTGTCCGACTCGGACGCATGGCTGCTGTCCTGGGCCGCGGCAACGGCGGCCGGTTTGGCGTTTAGCGACGGCGAGATGATGTTTTCCATCGAACTGCAGGCGCCGCAAAGTCCCGCCGCGCAGAGAACCATGGCGAATCGCAGGTTTTTGGGAAAGGCGCTCGCAATCATCGATTCACGCTCCGGCTGGCAGATTGGCGATCTATAGCAAAATTCACTTCCGCAAGGCGGGAAGGTCAAGGCAATTGCTCGAAACCTTCCTTGAAGCCCGCGAGCGACGCCGGCACGCCGATTCCTTCCTCGGGCGTCTGGAAGAGAACGAAGGTCACGGTTTGCGCGGTCTTCATCTTTTCCAGCACCTTGTCTTCGAGCACGACCTCGGCGACGCATCCGTTGGGAAGGCAGCGCACGAAACTCATGCGCCCGAAATCGTCTTGGTCGAGCTTCAAGCCGAGGCCCGTCGGAATCAGCACGCCCAGCGGCGCGATGACGCGCAGCAATCGGCTCTTGTGGTCGGCCGTCTTCAGGGCGATGACGACCAGGGTGATGTTGGGCCTGTCCTCGTCGACGACGCTCTGGACGATCGCGCATTGCTGCGAGGCCGCGCCGGGCGGCGTTTCGCAGCGCGTTTCCCATGCGCCGTGTTTATCCGTGACCGCAGCCCGCGCAGGCGACGGATCGTGGCCAAGCGCCAATGCGCAAAGCCCGAGAATCGCGGCGCCGACCAGCCGAGTCGCTCTTCCCGCTCCGATCCCGCCGTCGGGAAAGACCCAAACCATGAACACCGCTGTCTGTTCGTCGATCGAGGGCATGGCGTATCAAAAGTCCTGTCGCTGTCAAGGCGCGACTCGATCCGCGCCGCCGGCGCCGCGCCGCCATCGCGTCGTGGCGTCTTTGTGGTTTGCAAAACGCGAGAATGCGGTATGATGTCGCAGTGATTGCGGCAAAGCGTCGCGAACAGGGCCGCGGCGATAGGCGCTAGGGGCGCTCTTTAGAGCGAAAGCAAGAGGAACGGGGCGGGAAATGAAGGCATGCGGACGAATTGAGTTGCCCCCGATCGTTGTGTGGGCGGGGAGCGCTCTCGTCGGGTTATTCTCGGCCTCGGCCGCCTCGGCCGACAGTTACGGACACGCCGAACCGGGCCAGATCGGATTTCAGCAGCCGGTCACCGAACTCGCCCGCTACCTTCAATGGTTTCACAATTCGATCCTGTTGCCGGTGATCATCTTGATTTGCCTCTTCGTTCTGGCTCTGCTGGTCTTCGTCGTCTGGAAGTTCAACGAAAAAGCCAATCCGACGCCCTCGAAGACCACCCATCACGCCGGTCTCGAAGTGGCCTGGACGATCCTGCCGGTGATGATTCTCGTGGTCATCGCGATGCCGTCGTTCCGATTGTTGACGATGCAGCTGACGATTCCGCCGGCCGACGTGACGATCAAGGTGACGGCGTCGCAATGGCATTGGGCCTACGCCTATCCGAAGGACCAAGGCGACTTTTCCTTTGAATCCTACATGAAGGAAGCCGCCGACCTGAAGCCGGAAAACGGCGACATTCGGCTGCTCTCGGTCGACAACGAGGCCGTGATTCCCGTCAATAAGGTGGTGCGGCTGCAGATCACCGCCACCGACGTGATTCATTCGTTCGTCGTCCAGTCGTTCGGCGTCCGCATCGACGCGGTTCCCGGCCGCCTCAACGAGACCTGGTTCAAGGCCGATCGCGAGGGCGTCTATTACGGCCAATGCTCGAAAATCTGCGGCAAGGATCACGCGTTCATGCCGATCGCCTTCCGGGTCGTAAGCGAAGACAAGTATCAGGCTTGGCTCCTCGATTCGAAGAAGAAATTCGCCGCGACGGGAAGCGCGATCCGACTGGCGAACTCCGACGCCGCCTCTGTTCGCCAGTAGGCCGCGCTCGCGAGGATTCGGCGACTTACGCAAAACAAAAGTGTCTCGAGGGAAGGGTTTCATGGCGACCGACGCGGCAATTCACGATGAGGGTCATGCGGATGACGGGCATGGCCACCCCACCGGCTGGCGCCGATATCTCTTCTCGACCAATCACAAGGATATCGGCACCCTCTATCTGATCTTTGCGGTGATCGCGGGCTTGATCGGCTCCGCGCTTTCCGGCGCGATTCGCATGGAGTTGATGGAGCCGGGCCTCAAGATCTTCCCGGTGATTTCGGCGATCCTCGCCGGCGACGGCTCGATCGACGCCGCCAAGAACATGTACAACGTGTTCATCACGGCCCACGGCGTCATCATGATCTTTTTCATGGTGATGCCGGCGCTGATCGGCGGGTTCGGCAATTGGTTCGTGCCGCTGTTGATCGGAGCGCCCGACATGGCGTTCCCGCGCATGAACAACATCTCCTTCTGGTTGCTGCCCGCCTCGTTCACGCTGCTCCTCATATCGATGTTCGTCGAGGGCTCGCCGGGCATGCACGGCTTCGGCGGCGGCTGGGTCCTTTATCCGCCGTTCTCGTCGAAGGTCGGCACGCCGGGACCGGCGATGGATTTCGTCATTCTATCGCTGCATTTGGCCGGCGCCTCGTCGATTCTCGGCGCCATTAATTTCATCACGACGATCTTCAACATGCGCGCGCCGGGCATGACGATGCATCGCATGCCGCTATTCGTTTGGTCGGTGTTGGTGACGGCGTTCCTGTTGGTGCTGTCGCTGCCGGTTCTGGCTGGCGGCATCACGATGCTGCTGACCGACCGCAATTTCGGCACCACCTTCTTCGATCCGGCCGGCGGCGGCGATCCGATACTGTTCCAGCATTTGTTCTGGTTCTTCGGCCATCCCGAAGTCTACATCCTGATCCTGCCGGGCTTCGGCATCATCAGCCAGATCATCTCGACCTTCTCGCGCAAGCCGGTGTTCGGCTACCTCGGCATGGTCTATGCAATGGTGGCGATCGGCGCGGTCGGCTTCCTCGTCTGGGCGCACCACATGTACACGGTGGGTCTGTCGCTCAATACGCAGCGCTATTTCGTGTTCGCGACGATGGTCATCGCGGTGCCGACGGGCGTGAAGGTGTTTTCCTGGATCGCGACGATGTGGGGCGGGTCGATCTCGCTGCGCGCGCCGATGGTATGGGCGATCGGGTTCATCTTCGTGTTCACGATCGGCGGCGTCACCGGCGTCGTGCTCGCCAACGCGGGCGTCGATCGCGCGCTGCACGAGACCTACTATGTCGTCGCGCACTTCCATTACACGATGTCGCTCGGCGCGGTGTTCTCGATCTTCGCCGGGTTCTATTATTGGTTCCCCAAGATGACCGGCTATATGTATGACGAGCGTTTCGCCAAACTGCATTTCTGGCTGCTGTTCATCGGCATCAACTTGACGTTCTTCCCGCAGCATTTCCTCGGTCTGGCCGGCATGCCGCGGCGGTACGTCGATTACCCCGACGCCTACTGGCAGTGGAATTTCGTCTCGTCGATCGGCGCCTATGTCGCCGGCGTGGCGACGCTCGTCTTCCTTTACACCGTGTATGACGCGTTCGCGCGCAAGCGCGTGGCCGGCGACAATCCGTGGGGCGTCGGCGCGACGACCTTGGAATGGACGTTGCCGTCGCCGCCGCCGTTCCACCAATACGAGACCCTGCCGCGCATCACGGGCTTCGATCACTGATCTTGATCCAGCCGTCTCGCACAGGCGGCTGGAACGCTGCGCGTTCAGTTCGAAGAACGCGCGAATTCGCAAAGTCACGTTTATGAGCATGCTTGGCCAAGACAGTTCCCGTCTCGACGCGGCGATCATCGGCTATGTCTCGGGGCCGCGCGAATTCGTGTCGCTGCTCAAGCCGAGGGTGATGTCGCTCGTCGTCCTCACCGCCCTGGCGGGCATGCTGTGCGCGCCCGAGCCCATTCACCCCATCATCGGATTCGCCTCGCTGCTCGCCATTGCGGTCGGCGCGGGGGCCGCCGGCGCGCTCAATATGTGGTGGGACGCCGATATCGACGCGCTGATGGCGAGGACCCGGTCGCGCGCGATTCCCTCGGGCCTCGTCGATCCCGGCGAGGCGCTGTATTTCGGCCTGACCTTGGCGTTTTTCGCGGTCCTGACGCTCGCCGCCGCGGCCAATTTTCTCGCCGCGGGCCTGCTCGCCTTCACGATCTTTTTCTATGTCGTGGTCTACACGATGTGGCTGAAGCGTTCGACGCCGCAGAACATCGTGATCGGCGGCGCCGCCGGGGCCTTGCCCCCCGTCGTCGGCTACGCGGCGGCGAGCGGCGGCGTCACCTTCGACAGCCTGCTGCTCTTCGCCATCATATTCGTCTGGACGCCGCCGCATTTTTGGGCGCTTGCGTTGGTCAAGAGCCGCGATTACGAGCGCGCGGGCGTGCCGATGATGCCCAATGTCAAGGGGCCGTCGCGCACGCGTCTCGAAATCCTGGTCTATTCGCTTCTGCTGGCGCCGCTCGGCGTCGCACCCTGGCTCACCGGTCTGGGCGGGCGTCTCTATGGCGCGGCGGCGATCGCCTCGGGCGTCGGCATGGTGGTCATGGCGGCGCGCGTCTATCGCACGCGTGAGGGATCGCCGGCGACCACGGCGGCGATGCAATTGTTCGGCTACTCGATATTCTATCTCTTTCTTCTCGTCGCCTTGCTCGTCGTCGAGCATGGATTCGGGCTCATCGAGCGCTGGGGCCTGTGAGGGGAATTTCGATGGACGACAAAACGCTGCAATCGAACGTCGCGCTTACGGCCGACCAATTGCGTAATCGACGCCGCCGCAATTTTGCCATCGGCCTCAGCGTCGCGTTTCTCGCCGCGCTCTTTTACGCGATTACGATCGTCAAGCTCGGGCCGAACGCCCTGCGGCCGATGCCGTGAAGCGCGCCATGGGAACCCGCTCTCCATCCCATCAACGGCAGGGGAACCGGCGCGTCGGCGCGATCGTGGCGTTGTCGGCGCTGGCGATGATCGGCGCCGCCTATGCGGCGGTCCCGCTCTACGCGGCGTTCTGCAAGGCGACCGGCTTCGCGGGAACGACGCAGGTCGCTACGGCCAACTCGGGCGTCAAGGGCGAGCGGACGCTCACGGTTCGTTTCGACGCCAATGTCGCGCCCGGACTCGATTGGAGTTTCGAGCCGGAAGTCGATTCGGTGAGGTTGCGCACCGGCGCCACGGCGACCGTCTTCTTTCGCGTGCGCAATCGCCAAGCGCGCGAGACCTCGGCGGTCGCGGTCTATAACGTGACTCCAGAGGTTTCCGGCGCGTGGTTCGACAAGATTTCGTGCTTCTGTTTTTCCGAGCAGCGCTTGGGTCCAAACGAAAGCGCCGAATTGCCGGTGGTGTTCTTTCTCGATCCGCGCCTCGAGCAGGATCGCACGATGGACAAGGTCGAGGCGATCACGCTGTCCTATACGCTTTTCGCGCCGACGAGCGCTTCGAAACCTGTTGCGCTCGCGCCGCCGACGGGCGTTTCGGAGCCGAAATTATGAACCGCGCGCGCCGCTTGACGGCGCCCGTGAAACGCAGCAACCCGACGGGCGGAAACGCCGGTCGGAAAGACGCATAGGGGACCCGAATGGCCGACGCGCACGCCAAGCCGCATCACGATTATCATCTCGTCAATCCGAGTCCGTGGCCGCTGGTCGGATCGATCTTCGCCTTCATGATCGCTGTCGGGCTCATCTTGACGATGCACTCCAAGGAGATGGCGCTCGGGCGTTTCGGCGTTCCGCTGCTCGGCGTCGGCGTCGCGGGCATTCTCTATGCCATGGCGTCGTGGTGGTTCGACGTCGTCCATGAGGCCGAAACCGGCGATCACACGCGCGTGGTCCAGATCAGCCTTCGCTATGGCATGATCCTGTTCATCGCCTCGGAAGTGATGTTCTTCGTCGCATGGTTCTGGGCGTTCTTCGACGCTTCGCTGTTCTCCAACGAAACGATCCAATATGGACGCGTCGCCTTCACCGGCGGCATGTGGCCGCCCAAGGGGACCGAGGTTCTCGATCCTCTCAATCTGCCGCTGCTCAATACGCTGATCCTGCTCACGTCCGGCGCGACGGTCACCTGGGCGCATCACGCGCTGCTGCACAACGACCGCCAAGGCTTGAAGACCGGCCTCACGCTGACGATCCTGCTCGGCCTGACCTTCACCTGCGTCCAGGCCTGGGAATACGCGCACGCGCCATTCTCGTTCTCGAATTCGATCTATGGCGCGACGTTCTTCATGGCGACCGGTTTCCACGGCGCGCATGTGATCATCGGCACGATTTTCCTCCTCGTCTGCCTCGTGCGCGCCAACGCCGGACAGTTCACGCCGCAACAACACCTCGGCTTCGAGTTCGCCGCGTGGTACTGGCATTTCGTCGACGTCGTGTGGTTGTTCCTGTTCTGCTGCATCTATGTCTGGGGCTCGTGGGGCGCGACGATCGAGGGCGCGGCCGGTTGAGGCGATCGCGCCGGCCCGCGGCGCGCCGGCAGAAGCGCGAGGGAGCCGTCCCCCATGCCCGCTGAGGAGCCTCGCTACCCCCCGATCTCGCCGGTTTCGACGGGCCTCGCCGGGCGTTGTCCGCGTTGCGGCGAAGGGCGGATGTTTTCCGGCTTTCTCACCGTCGCGCCCAAGTGCGACGTCTGCGGCCTCGACTACGGCTTCGCGGACGCCGGCGACGGGCCGGCGGTGCTGGTGACTCTTTTGGCCGGCTTCGTCGTGCTCGGAATCGCGCTGGCCGTCGAGATCGCCTACGAACCGCCGCTTTGGGTTTACGTGGTCGTTTTCGTCCCGCTGACGCTCATCGTGTGCCTCGGCATGTTGCGGCCGCTCAAGGGCTTCCTGATCGCCTCGCAATACAGCAACAAGGCGGCGCCCGGGCGGCTCGAGGACCGATGAGCCAGCGCGCTCGATCGCTGGTCGCGCCGGCGCTGGCGACCGTGGTGGGCGTCGCCGTTCTCGTGAGCCTCGGCGTCTGGCAGTTGCAGCGCCTCGCCTGGAAGGAGGCGCTGATCGCCGCAGTGGAGTCGCGGGTTCACGCGGCGCCGGTGGATTTGCCGGCGGAGGCCGATTGGCCGAGGCTCAATCCCACGGATTACGAATATCGCCATGTGCATGTCGCCGGCGTCTATGACGCGAGCCGGCAAGCGCTGGTGTTTCGCGCTCTGGGGAGTCCGCGCGGGCGTTACGGCGGTCCCGGCTATCTCGTGATGACGCCGCTGAGGCTAGCGAGCGGCGCGGTGGTTCTCGTCAATCGCGGCTTCGTGCCCCAGGATCGCAAGGACAAGGCCGCCTTGTCCTTGAGCGGTTCGGGCGCAGGAGAAACGGTCGTCGTCGGGCTCATGCGCGCCAGCGAGGACCGGACCTGGTTCACGCCCGCCGACAATCCGGCGAGCGGCCAATGGTTCACGCGCGACGTGGAGGCGATGGCGCGCGCGATGGGCCTGTCTCGTTACGCGCCGTTCTCGATCGACGCCGATGCGGGCGCCGATCCGGCCGAACTGCCGGAGGGCGGCGAAACGATCGTCGCCTTCCCCAACAGCCATTTGTCCTATGCGATGACCTGGTTCGGGATGGCGCTCGCGTTGGCGGGAGTCTTCGGCGCTTACGCCGTCACGCAGCTTCGCGCGGGCGAGAAATACGGCGGGCGATCCGCGCCGGTCGACGATGGAGATGGTGGGCGCTAGAGGGATTGAACCTCTGACCCCCTCCATGTCAAGGTCGGGGATGAAGCTATTTGTCTGTGCAATATCAATTAGATAAGCAACATCGTCGCCTAACCTCCCGGATTTCTCCCATCTCCCAGATTTGATAACCGCCAGACAACCACCCTCGCAAGTGCGACTGTGAGACTGCAGAAACGAGAGAGGTCGGGATGAAAACGACCCAGGCTTCGAGCGAAATCGAGCCGTTGTCGCCGCCAACACTATCTCCAGCGCTTCTGGCGACGCTTGCCGGAGAAAGGGCAAGTCGTCGTCTTCGATCGATCCCGGTATGGGCGCGTGCTGGTGGAACGCGTCGAAGGCTTCGCGACGGAAAAGGAATGGCGACGCGCCTATCGCGAGATAAACGAGTTCGAGCGCCTGCTTGTCGACTCGGGCATCCGCCTGGTCAAACTGTTCCTGCACATTACACCCGACGAACAGCTGCGACGCTTCCGCGATCGGCTTATCGACCCGGTGAAGCGCTGGAAACTGTCCTACGAGGATTTCCGCAATCGCTCCCACCGGGCGGAGTACGAAACGGCGATCGAGGACATGATGGCTGAAACCTCGACAAAACGTGCGCCGTGGCATCTGATTCCGGCGAACAATAAGCCTTACAGCCGGATCGCGGCCTTTCGCATCATAAAGGACCGGCTGGGCAAGGACCTGTCGCTGGAGCCGCGGGCGATCGATCCCAATTTGGTCAAGGAGGCGAAAAAACTGCTCGGCTTGTCGGCCTCGGACATCGAGCACGCCTCTGAGCCAGCCGCACGGAAGGTCCGAGTGAATCGAGGAGGATCGAAGAGCTGATCGCGCCCGGCCTGAGGACGTGAAGGCGCGCTGACATAATCGATATCGCGATCGGCCTCTTCGCGGCGACTTTCGTGTGCGGCGCCGCGCGTATCCCATCCGCAGCGACCTCCAAAGACCAGCCTAAGCCTGAGGCACGCATCGCTTGTGTCTGACCTACCATACGCCGGCAGCTCCGGCTCGAACCGGCAAGCTAGGCCGCTGGTCTTCGGCTTGGAAGCACGGAAGGTCGCGCGTCGACGACGACGCATTGCCAAAGTCCGCCAAGAGTGAAAGTCTTAGGCCCAGCGAGAGCGTCATCCGGGGGATGTCGGCTAAATTGAGCGAGCTTATCAGAATGCATACGCGTAAGGATGCGCATTGTCGCAGCGCCACGGGATTCCTGTCGCCGGCAATCTGGGTCCGCGGCGAGGTTTAGTCATCATGCATTCGGCTAAGGCGTTGTATTGGGCGGGAGCAATCTGCGTCGCTGCGGTGGCGGTCGCCAGCTTAATTCTGGCGCCAAGGCTCCCCAACGTCTGGCCCGGAGCTCAGATCGCGCCATCGGCTGTTGCCGTCCCCGGCGTGGCTTCGTCGTTAGGATCGCCTGCCTCAACCATTGCTCAGCCGAACGTTCCGATCGTTGCGCAGCCAACACCATCAACGTTTGCACAGCCAGTTCAAGAATCCGCCGAGGCGGCTACCGCTGCGGCTGCGGCCGCGCCGATCGAACCTGCGCCTGAGCGGCCAGGGTTTGACGTCGTGCGCGTCGATTCGACAGGAGAGACAGTCGTCGCTGGACATGCAACGCCCAAGGCAGCGGTGGAACTGCGCGATGAAGGGCGCGTCATTGCCGAGATCGGCGCCGACGAGTTGGGCCAGTTCGTCATCTTGCCGCCGCAGCTGTCCGTGGGCAGCCACCGTCTCGAGCTGGCGGCGCGTAGCGGCGGGGCGCCAACCGTCGTCTCCAACGCGGTGACGATTGAAGTCGCCGCACAAAAGCCAGATGCGCCGCGCTACGCCCCGCCGCTGCTGCCGACGCCTACGGCGACTGCTTCGTCGCCTCAGCCGAAGATAGTCGCGGCGACGCCCGCGCCGGAAGCTGTCGCGGCCCGTATTCCGCCGATCTCCAGCACACTCGCTGCCGACGACTCCGTCCGCGTGTACGTGCGGACGGTCGAGGCGACGGCGGCCGGCCGCCTCGAAGTGAAGGGCTCCGCTGAGGCGAATGCGATCGTTCGGCTGTATCTCAACGGCTCGTTTCTCGCTGAGGCCTCGGCCGGACAGGATCGGCAATGGTCGCTGACGATCGAGCACGGAATGTCGCCGGGCCGCTATACTATCCGCGCGGACGAGATCGATCGTTCCAACGGCGCCGTGTTGGCGCGCGCCGAGGTCCCGTTTTCCTATCCGCAATATCCCTCCGCGACGGGGGGATCGCTCGCTCCAGCCGGGCTGGTCGCCCAGCCCGCCTCTGCGGAGCCAGCGATGTCGCCCGCGCCCCTTTCTATGCCGTCGCCGGCGTCCACCGCTGTGGCAGGGGAGGTGGCCGATCCGGCCGCCACGCCGCCTGCTGCCCCAGCTGCTTCAGCGGCGGCGCAAGCGCCGTTTCAGGCAATTCTGACGGAATCCGTGTCCACAGCGACAAGCGCACCCAATCCGGCGTCGCCGGACTCTTCCCCTCCTGCGAAGCTGGCGCTCCCCATCTCGTCAGCGGAAGTGTCCAATCCTTCGCCGTCCGCAACCCCACCCAGTGATGTCGTCGTCACAGACGTGCGAACCACGACCGTCGTCCGCGGCGACAACCTATGGGACTTAGCTCGTCGCTTCTATCGCGATGGGATGCGTTTTCGTCAGATTTACGCCGCGAATGCGTCGCAGATTCGCGATCCCCGCCTGATCTATATCGGTCAGATCTTCGTGGTTCCGGAGGGACCGCCACCTTAAGAAGCTTATCAGATGGGGTGCGCAATTTATGACCCCACCCGGCGCCGGCGGTCCTGGCGCTCCGTACTTTCTTACGGCCAGACGAAATCAGTGCGCCAGGGAAGCGCTGGCCAACGCGGGCTTGGAGACGCCGATCGCGCACAAGCTCAAGGCGATGCTCCTGGCGGCGCCGGCATGAGCGCGCCCGCGAACTCCGAGCTTGTCGGCCGTTGGCGGATCGTCGAGTCAGACATTTGGGCTCACGATCATCTCGACCTCTGCGGGCCGACGATGATCACGATCGCCGACCACGGCCGCGGCGAAATCGCGCTCGGCCCGCTCCAGGCCGGCCTCGATATCGAATACAGCCGCTCGTCGGTCGGCTTCACTTGGGCTGGCTTCGACGAAACGGACGAAGTCTCCGGCGACGGCTCGGCCGAACTGCTCGACGACGGCTCCATCGAGATCGAATTCGCCTGCCACAGTCGTCTGTGAAGAACGCCGATTACGCGAGAGCGCTCTGATCGAGGGGCGGATTGGCGGTCGCGATGACGGCGGTCAGCCAGGCGCGCAAAAGGATCGCCAGCCAGGCCAGCAATCGGCGGAAGTTGTAGCCGGCGGCGGCGAGGACAGCGTTGGCGGCGTCTCCGGCGGCATGGGCGAGGTGGTTGCGGCCCATCCGATGCTCGGATTTGAGATGGCCGATGCACGGCTCGACGGCGGAGCGGCGGCGTAAGTCGCGTTTGATCGCTTCGGTGACGCGCCGTTTCTGGCCGGAGATATAGACCCTGAACCTATGCTCGGGCGGGGCGTTGTGGCCGCGATAGCCGCGATCGGCGACGATGCGCGAGAGGCTCGCGCCGATCTGGGCCTCCATCTCCGGCACGACGCCGCCGAGGGTGTGGCCGTCATAGGGATTGCCCGGCAGCGCCTTCACATGGGCGATGAACTGGCCGCCGCGAGAATGATGAAGCGTCGTGGCGACGGAGACCTTGACGCCGAACTCGTAAGGCCGATGCGCCTTGCCCTTGCCGATGCATTCGACCTCCGGAGCGTGCAGCGAATAGATTTTCCGGCCGCGTTGGTTCTGACGTTGATCGCGCACCCTCCAGGCGAGCGAGAGAGGCTCGGCGAACACGCTTTTCAGCTCCGCGTCGCCCTTGATCTTGCGAACGATGTCGCGTGCGGTCCGGCCGAGATACGTGCGCAACGTCCGCAGCGCCCGGTTCGCCCGCTTGAACTGCTTGGCGTGGGCGTAGCGCTGATGGGCGATCAGCGCGTATTTGCCGACCCGTTGGTAGGACTGGCGCAGGACGACGCCGTGTTTCCTGGCCAGCCGAACCAGCCGCTCGCGCGCGCGATGCATCAGCTTGGCGTCGGTGGGGAATGCGACCGCCTTGGGCTGCACCGTGGTATCGATGATGACCTTGGCGAAGTCGGCCGGCTTGGCGGCGCCCGTGCGCGTGGCGACGTTCAGGCTCTCCTGGATCAGCGCGACAAGCTTCTCTTCGCCCATTCGCTGCCGCCAGCGCGTCAAGGACGAGCGGTCGAAAGGCGGTTTGTGTCGGAAAAACTCCTCGCCGCAGAACAACTGGAAATAGGGGTTCTCGATCCAGCGCTCGCACAGCGCCTCGTCCGAGAGGTCATGCATGTGCTTGAGGATCGCCAGCCCCGCCATCTCTAGGCGAATGCGGAGCATTCGTCCGCAGCCGCGTCGGCAGCGGCGGATGCCCGGGCTTGTCCGAATAGACCGCGCCGAACCGTTCTTCCAGAAACCCCCAATCGACCGACCGAGCGAGCTTCGCCAGCGGATGGCCCATGTCGACGATCTGATCCAGGCGCGCACGGAAGAGATCCTTCTGCCCGCTGTCCCGACGCTCTCTCGGCCGCATCGCGAATCTCCAAATCGCCCCTCTCGCGACAAGAGAATCACGCCTCGGCGGCCGTTTCAATTTGCAAGATAATCGCGGGCTGCGCCGATCACTCCGGCAAAATTGAATACTGCAAAGCCGCCGGAAAGCCCCACAATCCGCGGCTTTCAGAGTTCTTCACGGGCGACGCCACAACGGCGACGAAGCCGTCCTCAAGGCCAGGCGCGGCGCCTCTTCAACAGCCTGCTAGAGTAAAATGCGCAGTATGGAAACTCTCTTTCAAAATGAGGTTCAAATTGGCAGCTTCGTCGTCTTCTTCACGCACTTGAGAGCGAAATGCGAATTGACCGCCGCGACGCCAGGAAAATGCAAAAGCACTTTCTTCAGGAACTGCTCGTACCGATCAATGCTTTCCACAACCACTCTCAAAATATAGTCGCTCTCTCCGCTCATTGAGAAACACTCCACGATTTCGGCGCAGTCGCACGCGGCCTTCTCCAGAGCCTCAAGCGTCTCCTCGTCATGCGCCTTAAGGCGGACATTGGCGAACACGCTGATTCCGAGCCCCATGATTTTCGGATTGAGAATAACCGCGCGCTCCTGGATGGCGCCGATCGCCTCGAGATGCTTCACGCGCCGCCAACACGGGGTGTGCGAAAGCGCGACCTCCCGCGCGAGCTCCACAATCGATATCTCCGGCGACTCCTGCAGGACCCGCAAGATTCTTCGATCTATGTCATCCACGCAACATTATCCTAATTGGAACCACGACTTCGGTAGTTGATCCTAAAATTCATCGCCTAACAAGTCAGAAAAGCATTTTCGTTCCCGGGATTCGAGTGCAATCATTGCTCGGGACGCGCGTCCGGGCGCCGTCTAATGAGCGACGACCATGTCAAATCGAGCGCCATTGAAGCTGCATATGCCGTCACCGCGGTCGCGGCCCGGAGATGCGTCAGATTTCGGCCATCTCGTCCTCCCGGAGCCGGGAGCGACGCGTCGCCCGGATACGGCGACGCCGGAGGCCGAAATGCGGGACATGCCCTTTGGCTTGGTGCGCGTACTCGACAAGGACGGACGGGCCGTCGGCCCCTGGAACCCTCGACTTGATCCAGCGGTTCTGCGCCACGGCCTGAGAGCGATGTTGCTGACCCGCATCTTCGACGAACGCATGTTTCGCGCGCATCGACAGGGCAAGACCTCCTTCTTCATGAAGTCGACTGGCGAGGAAGCGATCGGCGTCGCGCCTTCTATGGCGCTCGCGCGCGACGACATGTGTTTCCCAACCTATCGCGTCCTCGGTTACCTGATGGCGCGGGATTACCCGCTAATAAGCTTGGTGAACCAGATCTATTCGAATGCAGCGGATCCTCTGAAAGGGAGACAACTCCCTATCCTGTATTCGGCCCGAGACTATGGTTTCTACTCCCTGTCGGGCAATGTCGGCAGTCGTTTCGGCCATGCCGTAGGCTGGGCGATGGCGTCCGCCTACAAGAGCGACGACAAGATTGCGCTCGCCTATATCGGCGAAGGGACAACGGCCGAGGGCGATTTCCATGAGGCGATGACGTTCGCGGCTGTCTACCACGCGCCCGTCATACTCTGCATCACCAACAACCAGTGGGCTATCTCAACATTCCAGGGCGTGGCAGGCGGCGAGGAGACGACCTTTGCGGCCCGCGCCATCGGCTACGGTCAGCCAGGTCTGCGCGTCGACGGAAACGACTTCCTGGCCGTCTACGCCGCGGCCGACTGGGCCGCTGAACGCGCTCGCACCAATCGCGGTGCGACGCTCGTCGAGTTCTTCACTTATCGCGCCGGCGGTCATTCGACGAGCGACGATCCAACGAGATATCGCCCTGCCGATGAGGCTGCGCAGTGGCCGCTGGGCGATCCAATCGAGCGGTTGAAGATGCATATGATTGCGATTGGCGAATGGTCCGAGGCGCAGCACGAAGCGCTTGAAAGCGAATTGAACGATCTGGTGCGCGCCGCCGCGAAGGAGGGTGAGGCGATCGGGACGCTCGGCATTTCGAAGCCGAGCGTGCGGGAAATGTTCGAAGACGTTTACAAGGAGCCCGACTGGCGGATCATCGAGCAACGGCGGGAGCTCGGGGTCTGATCATGGCGACAATGAACATGGTCCAGGCGATCAATTCGGCGCTCGACGTGATGCTCAGTCGGAATCCTGACGTGCTGATCTTCGGCGAGGATGTTGGCTATTTCGGTGGGGTCTTTCGCGCGACAGACGGGTTGATGGCCAAGCACGGCGTCACGCGTTGTTTTGATACGCCGATCTCTGAAAGCGGCATCGTCGCGACCGCCATCGGAATGGGCGCCTACGGTCTCAGGCCAGTCGTGGAAATCCAGTTCGCCGACTATATCTTGCCGGCCTATGATCAACTCGTCTCCGAAGCGGCGCGGCTACGCTACCGGTCGGGCGGCGAGTTCTGGGCGCCGATCACCGTGCGGTCGCCTTATGGCGGCGGCATTTTCGGCGGACAGACCCATAGCTCCAGCCCTGAGGCGATTTTCGCCCATGTGTCGGGGCTGAAGACTGTCATTCCCTCCACCCCGTTCGACGCGAAAGGGCTGCTGATCTCGGCGATCGAAGATGACGATCCGGTGATCTTTCTGGAGCCTAAGCGGATTTATAATGGCCCCTTCGACGGCCGCCACCTTCAGCCGATGCAACCTTGGTCGAAGCACCCTGCGAGCGAAGTGCCCGAGGAATACTATACGATCCCGCTCGGTCAGGCGGCGATCGCTCGTGGCGGTTCCGCCGTCACCGTGCTCGCATACGGCACGATGGTGCATGTTTGCCTCGCCGCTGTCGATGAAAGCGGGATCGACGCGGAGGTGGTGGATTTGCGCAGCATCGTGCCGCTCGACATCCAAACGATCGTCGCCTCCGTAAAGAAATCAGGACGCTGCGTCATCGTCCACGAGGCGTCTCGGTTCGGCGGCTTCGGCGGCGAACTCTCAGCGCTGGTGCAGGAGCGTTGTTTCTATCATCTCCAGGCGCCGATCGAACGCGTCGCAGGCTGGGACACGCCATATCCGCATGCATTCGAATGGGACTATTTCCCGGGTCCCGAGCGGGTGATCGTCGCCATGCGACGGTCTTTGGGAGGCTGACGATGCGGCGCGAGACATTCCGCCTGCCCGACATTGGCGAAGGCATCGCCGAAGCGGAGATCGTCGCTTGGCATGTGGCCGTTGACGATCGAATCGAAGAAGACCAGGCGCTGGTCGATGTGATGACCGACAAGGCCACCGTCGAGCTAGCCTCGCCGATCGCAGGAATAGTCGTTGCGATTCATGGCGATGTCGGTCAGCGCGTTGCCGTGGGGGCGCCGCTTGTCGAATTCGAGATCAATCAGGAGGAGAAGGCATCCGACTCGACGGTTCGCGAGAGCGCGGGACGGTCGGAGCCTTCGAAAGTCTCGGCATCTGCAGACAACGCATTCGCGGCGACGACGCAAGAATTCTCTCCCCGACAAGGCATCTTCGCTCCGGAGCCTAGGCCCGTCCCGACGCTGGCCTCCGTCATGCGCGCTCCGCGTGACGCGCCACTCGCGTCGCCAGCGACCCGGAGGCGGGCCGACGAACTCGGTGTCGCGCTTCGGTCAGTGCCGGGGACGGGTCCAGCCGGCCGCATCACGGCGGGCGATCTCGATGCCTATGTCGCCCACAGCAGCGGCGGCGACGAGCGGGCGCGTCAGTTTCGCGCCAAACGGACCGGCATTGCCGATACGAAAATCGTCGGACTCCGCCGTAAGATCGCCGATAAAATGCAACAGGCGAAGCGTCACATACCACATTTCACTTACGTCGAGGAGTTCGATGTTACCGAATTGGAGTCGCTGCGTGGGGAATTGAATGCGGGACGCTCGGTAGAACAGCCGAAGCTTACGCTGCTGCCGTTTTTCATGCGCGCCCTCGTCAAGCTCATACCCGATTTTCCGCAAATGAACGCGCACTACGACGACGAGGCCGGCATCCTGCGCAGCTACGAGGGAGTCCATGTTGGCATTGCCACGCAGATCCCCGGAGGCCTGCTGGCGCCGGTGGTGCGGCATGTCGAGGCCCGCGATTTGTGGGATTGCGCCCGAGAGCTCATCCGTGTCACGTCCGCTGCGCGCGAGGGCAACGCTACGCGCGATGAGCTTACTGGCTCGACGATCACGTTGACGAGTCTTGGCGCGCTCGGCGGTATCTCCGCTACACCTATAATAAATCATCCTGAGGTGGCGATCATCGGCCCGAACAAAGCCGTCAATCGTCCTATGGCGCTGGACGGTCAGATCGCAATCCGTACGATGATGAACCTTTCCTCGTCCTTCGATCACCGCATCGTCGACGGCTACGACGCAGCGCGCTTCATTCAGGGGCTGAAGCATCTGATCGAGCGGCCCGCCCTGCTGTTCCTCGATCATGAATAGCCGAAGCGATAGAGCGTAACGGCATTGTCATACCGACGTTAATTGTTTCACGGTTTGATCTGGATTCCTAAGGGGAATTGCATCGGCTAGCTTGCTTTGTCGTGATTCGTCCGAGGAGGCGCATTCATGACGAAGACCGAGCCCCATTTGAGCGTCGAGGCGTTGGAAGGGCGTTACAAGGCGGCGGACGAAACGATCGCCGAGAATCATTTTCACGCGGTCTGGCTGCCGGCGTTGGGACGCTCGGTCGACGAGGTCACCGAGTTGCCGTCGTTCTCGACACGCTGGGCGAAGGCGCTCATCAAGCGCTACAACGAAGGCGGGCCGGAGCGGCTTGGCGATCAGCGGGCCAACAATGGAACCGAACCGACGATCCTGACGCCGCAAGCTCTGAGCGCGCTCAAGCAGCGGATCAAGACTCCGCCCGTCGATGGCGTTCGCCGCAAGTTTGCGTCTACCCGAGTATCGGCTTGCGCGATTGCGTTCCGCGCTGCATGGCGGCTCATGGCGATCGTCGTCCGATGTGTGATGCCTCGCCGACGACTAAGGTCATATCAGCTAACCGCTGCGCTGGCGTTTTCGAGCCGTGCGAGACGACCATCTCAGATCGACCGCAGGAAACCACCGTCGCAGGCGATGGCCTGCCCGCAGACATAGGCGGCCTGTTCCGAAGCCAGGAACGCGGCCAGCGCGCCGAACTCTTCCGCTCGCCCCAATCGCCCCGCGGGAATCTGAGACCCCACCTTATTCTCGTCGATGCCAAGTTCTTGGAGGCGTTCCGTTAGCGTATAGCCCGGCATGATTGCATTGACAGTGACGCCATCGCCGGCGACTTCGCGGCTCAGGGAGTTGACGAGGCCATGGAGGCCGGGGCGAAGCGCGTTGGAGATGACGAGACTCGGCAGAGGCTCGCGAGCCGATATGGACGTCACGATCATAATGCGCCCCCAGCGCCGCTCGCGCATTGGAGGCAAGCACCCGCGGACCAATTGCACGGTGCTCATCCACAGGCCTTCGAACGCATGTCGCCAAATCTCGTCGGAGATCGCATCAAACCCTGCCGCAGGGGGACCGCCAGTGTTGACGACAAGGATGTCTATGCCACCGAGGTGGTCGGTCGTCTCCCGCACCAGTTTCTCCGCCGCGTTGGGAGCCGACAGATCGCAGACCAGGCCAATGGCGCCTAGCTCTCGCGCCGCCGCGTCGACGCGATCGGGCTCGCGCGCACAGATCGCTACCGCGGCCCCTTCTGCGCGCAGCGCGCTGGCAATCGCCTTCCCTAGACCCCTCGAAGCGCCGGTCACCAGCGCGCGCTTATTCGTCAATCCCAAATCCAAGTTTTCCTCCTGCGACGCCGCGGTCGACGTTTTTCTCGGGCGGACTACATGCGGATCGAAAGCTGGACCGCGCCGAGGCCTCCTAGATCGAAGCGGTAGTGGGAAGATTCCGATGGGAACCTCGTCGTCACCAGATTCCCCGTCATGACGATGTCTCCAGCGCGTAGACCCTCTCCGGCGTCGGCGAGATGTTTGGCGAGCCAAGCCACCGAATGGAAGGGATGGCCCAGGACATCACGCCCGAAACCTCTATCGATGATGTCTCCATTCGCCGAGACGACACCTTCGATCGCAGCCAGGTCGGGCCAGACGCGCTGAAACGCGCCAAGCACGATCCCGGCATTCCAGGAATTGTCGGCAACGAGCGAAAACACATCAAGGGTCTTGTAGTCGCAATCCCGGTCGTCCACGATTTCCACTGCCGGACAGACTGCGTCAACGGCATCGGCGACATCGGAAAGCGTGACGGGGCTCCCCTCGCGGCCAAGATCGCGCGCCAACCGCACCGCGATCTCGAATTCAAGCCCCAATCTGCCATAGCGAGAGGACTGCAGGGACACGCCCGATCGGTGCAGACGATCCTCCAGAACGACTCCCGCGATCGGGCTGTCGATCCCGCACATCTCCTGCATGCGCGGCGATGTGAGGCCGACCTTGTGTCCGACAGGGCCCGCTCCGCGGCTTTGCATCTGCAAGCGAACATATTCGCGCTGCACCGCATAGGCGGCGTCGATGTCGCCTATCTGAAACGCCGATGCGAAGGGTCGGAATTTCTCGCCGCAGGCGTGCTCGTCCATCAGCGTCTTCGCCGCGTTGATAACGTCGCCGTTCTTCATTTCGGCTCCATCTTCTGCATCCACGCGTCGAAGCGACGTTCGCCGTCAATGCACGGCCGCGTACATGATCTTTTCTTCGGTTGTCTCGCCTGGCGTGAATTCCTCGACGACCCTTCCCTGTCTGAAAACCAGGATTCTGTCAGACAAATTCATGATTTCCGGCAAATAGGAGGAGATCATGATCACGGCCAGACCCTCGTCGGCAATGCGATTAATGAACTGATGGATCTCGCCGATGGCGCCGACGTCGACGCCTCGCGTGGGTTCGTCGAAGATGACCAGCCTCGGCTTTTGCAAAAGCGCCTTGCCTATGACCAGCTTTTGCTGATTGCCGCCCGAGAGCTCGACGGCGCGAGCGTTCTTGTCGGTGGCGCGGATGTTCAGGGTCTGCGTCCACGAATCGGCGAGGGCGCGCATTTCCGTCATGTTCACCAGCGCGCCTCCCGCGTTGAGATTCTTCGCCAACAAGCCGGCATATAGGTTGTCGGCGATTGGCATAGTCTCGAAAAACCCCTCGGCCTTGCGATCTTCCGTGACATAAACAATGCCATCCTTGACCGCCGGCGCTGGCACCTTGTAGCGGACAGTGCGGCCCTCGAACTGCACCTCGCCACCGTAGAAGAAGTCGCGCTTGATAATGCCGGCGATGATTCTCGCCGTCTCCGAGCGGCCGGATCCCACCAAGCCGAACATGCCCGTGATCTGGCCCTCATAGACCGAGAACGAGTTATTGCGGACCATATTGCCCATCGTCAAATCCTGAACGCTGAGGACCCGGCGGCCGGCTGATCGAACCTGCTCTTGCTCGCGTCGCCGATAAAGCTCCCCGGAGAGAGATCGGCCGACCATGGCGCGAATAATCTTGTCTCGGTCAAACCCGGCGGTGGCGTCGGTGACAATATGCTCGCCGTCGCGCAGAACCGTGATGCGGTCGGCAATGTCCAGCGCTTCCTCCAGTGCATGCGAGATGAACACAATCGATACGCCACGGCTTTTCAAACGTTCGACAAGCGCGAAAAAATAATGCTTTTCCTCAGGCGTCAGCGCGGCGGTCGGCTCGTCGAAAATGATGATGCGCGCTTTGTGCCGCACCGCGCGCGCGATCTCGACCATCTGCTTCTTCGCCGCGCCAAGAGACGCCACCGTCGCCGTCGGATCGACGGGGAAATTGAGAGACTGAAGGAATTGCTGCGCTGAAATGTATATGCTTCGCAGACGATTCAGAAAGCGCTCCTCGCCCAGGAACAGGTTCTGCGCCACCGTCATGGAAGGAACAAGGGTCGTTTCCTGGAACACCATCGCGACGCCGTGCTCCAACGCGATGGCCGGCGTAGCGAACACCGTCGCGTGCCCGTCGAGCCGCAGGGTTCCCGCAGTCGGTTGAACCACGCCCGCCATGATTTTGGTCAGGGTCGACTTGCCTGCGCCGTTCTCTCCGAGGATAGCGTGGACCTCGCCTTGAAGCAGCGTGAAATCGACGTTCTTCACGACAGGAACGCCTCGATATTCTTTCGTGACGCCGCGCATCTCAAGCAAGGGGTTCATGTTCGGGCGGCTCCGCTTCCGAGGCCAGGGTCGAGCGCGACAATCGCATTGCCGCCCTTGCACGCGGCCAGCACGCGACCGCCGAGATCAACACAACTCGTCACCCCATGCCGCGTGCCGTCCGCGCGACTGTGGAAGCTGGCGATCGGATGAAAATTAGCGTCGAGGCGTATTAGCAGGCCGTAGGAGCGGCTGGGGGCCCAAGGTTTCAGGATGCCCAGCTGTTTGATCCCCCCACCCTGAAGCGGCTCCAGAAAGCTCCGCCCTGAGGACAGCGATGGCGCGATCCAATAGTCCGGCTCCACTTCACGGAACATGTCCGCACAGAAATCCCGCTCACGCAGCACAAACTCGACCAGCCGGCTGCGCGGAGCGAATATGCAGAGCCAGTAGCCGCCGCCTGCCGCCGGCGACAGCCGCGCGGGATAGCCGGGAAGATGATCCAAAAGCGGCAGCGGCGCGCCATCGCTGGTTCGGGGCACGGCGATGATCCGGTGGCGCCAGCTCTCCGCGACTGCGAGATTTCCACCGGGATCAAGAACCACGCCATAAGGAAAAGCCAGCCCATCGGAAAGGCGTGTGGGCGTCCCAGTGACTAGGTCGATCCGCCAAACCGAGCCGCTGGCGTTCCGCTCCATCAGGTCATGCTTCCAGGCGAGCGGCGAGCGCTCCTTGGAGCCGTGACATACGATGAGCGCCGACTCGTTGAGAAGCAGCGCAGTCGGGCAGGATGGTCGCCCGCCGGGATCGGATATGCGTTGGACCTCGCGCGATCTGGCCCCGAACAAGATCGTTCCGTCGTCCAGCCCGACCGCCAGATTGCCGTCGCAATCCGCAGCGAGGCATGTCACCTCGCTCTCGAAAGTCGCGACGGTTTCGGCTTCCGCCACGGCCTGCGCGGGATCGAGGACCAGGACTGCGGCGCCGCTCGAGAAAAATACGCGACGGCCGTCGAATGCGAGATTGTCGGGCCGGTCGATCTCCAGCACCACTTCGGCCATCTCGATCGCCTGGTTGGGCCGGATGGTGCCATCCATTGGCGGCAGAGTGATCGCCGCGTCGCCAGCGCCGCGAAAGCGATCCAGCGCTCGTCGCAGGGGACCCATCATCGCGCGGGGCCCCAATAGTGATCCTGGGACGTCCAGTTCGGGTCCGCTCCGGGGATGCGGTATCTGCCGATCCTGTTGTTGTAGATGCCGCCGATATAGAGATGCCCGCGATGTTCCCGCATTGAGGTGATCATCGGATGATTCTGGCCGCCGAAATCCCAGAGCGCATCGAGAACATTTCCGCTTTCGTCGAACTTGATGATGCAGCCGGTGTTGATGTTCGGGAACAACCATTCGTCCATTGGAATTCGGCGCGCCATGCGGCGGCGAAATCCGGGTTTGCGCAGTGCAAGATCGAGGACGGGGGTGCGCATGCCGACCAGAGCGAGCCAGTAATTGCCGTCGGAGGCGCGATTGACATTGTCGGGATAGCCGGGAAGGCCGTCGATGACCACCTCCACCTTGCCAGCCTTCGGGCCGTCAAACCAGTAACGCAGAACACGGCAAGCCCAAGTCTCATTGAGCAACAGAGACTGCCCGTCGGACGCCATACAGATCCCGTTCGCCAGCCTGATATTGCGCAGCACCGTGCGGGTCGCACCAGTCCGCGGGTCGTAGCAAATGACACGGCCATTGGGCCGGCATTCCACACCGTCGACGGCCCAGTCCTGGGATTCATAACGGATCGAAGCCTCGCTGAAGAATATTCGTCCGTCTGGCGCGATGTCGAGATCGTCCGCGAATCGGACGCGCGCATCGTCGATAATGGAGCGCGGCGAACGGTTCGTCTCGTCCGTCATCTTGCGCACCTCACCCGTAGGCGAGACTGCATAGAGACCCATCCCGCCGACGCAGACCTGAAGGCTGCCCTCGCGATCGAACGCCATGCCAAGCGGATGGCCGCCTATATGGGCGAATATCTCCGAGCGCTTATGGTCAGGCCCGAAGAACTTCACGATATCGCCGTGCCGGGAACCGCAATAGAGATTGTCGTCACGGTCGAGGATCACATCTTCGGGCCCCTCGATTTGATTGAGCCCGATGACTTCGACATTGCGCAGCTTGTCGTTCAACGCATAGGGAGAGCCGGAATTCGGCAGCGTGGAAGGACGCGGGGGAAGCTGGAAATACATCGGCGAAACGTAGACTTTCGAGAGAATCTTGTGTCGATTCTTGATCCATCTCACATCGACGGAGACGGCCATTAGAAGGATCAGGCCGAGCACCATGGAGGTGGCGCCGCTCTGAAAACCAAGCCGTACGAGACCGTTGGTGACGATTAGGACAATTATGGCGCCCAAAATTCCTTTGGCCACCGAACCGCGTCCACCCCCAAGACTGTTGCCCCCCAGAACGGCAGCGGTCAGCGCCTCGATTTCAAGGCCAACGCCAGTATCGCCTCCGGCGCCGCCCAGACGCGCCGCATAAAGGAATCCGGCGACGCCGGATAATATCGCCGAGATGACATAGGTCACGCACACCGTTCGGCGTACGGAAATGCCGATATTGTAGGCGGAACGCCGCGATCCTCCGATGGCGGCAATGTGCCAGCCCGGACGGGAGCGGCTAAGAAAGATGTGCGCGAGCGCGGCGATGGCCAGAGCGACGACGAAACTGAATGGTAAGCCGAGTATCGCGCCATCGCCGATATAGTCCCACAGGTCGGACTCGACCGAAGCGCCGGAGATTTGGACTGAGAATCTCAATAGCAATATATCGACGACGGCGCGTATCATGATGAGCGTGACCAACGTGGTCAGGAAGGCGCGCAACCGCAGATAGCCGACGAGGATTCCGTTCATCAGGCCGACGAGGCCATTGGCGACAATGACTGACAGCAGCGCGGCCCATACGGGCCAGCCCAGGACGTTCATGGCGATCAGGGCCACGATGTTGGCGAGCGCGAAGGTCGAGCCGACGCTGAGGTCGATGCCCCCGCCCAGCATGACGATCAGCAACCCGATCACGATCAGCAGAAATTCGCCGAGCTGGCGCGCAGCGTCGATCAAATAGCCTATCGAATAGAACCTCGGTATCGCGGCCCCAAAGATACCGATTGTGATGAGCAGGAAACTGAATGGGATTAAATTGTCGATCCATCTTTTCGCGAGGATTTCGCCAATGATGTGATCGGGAACGAAACGAGAGCGCCATCGAACGAAGGCATCTGCGCCGGCCATGGAGTTCGACCTCGATCTCTGTGAAAAAGCGGCCGGCTGCAGGGCCGGCCGTTCCTTTGTTTTCGTCAGGGTTTGGGCAAGCTCTTCATGCTCCAACAGGAGCTGGGTTTGAGATCGGCCTTGGTCAAAATCTGGTTAGGCGTGTAGAGGGAAATCTTCACGGCGCCTGGCTTCAGTTTGCTCTGAAACAAGGTTTCGATCAGATCGCTCATGTCGGCCGCTTGCCGGGGCACATCGAAGCTGACGTATTCGTCGAAATTCCCGTTCTCAAGGTTGTCGCACGCCATCTGCTCGCCGCCGCCGTTGGTGACGACATAGACTTTACCCGTTTTGCCCGCTTCGGCGATCGCGGCCGAACTGCCTTGTGCCATGCCGTCCCAAAAACTGATCAATCCGCAGAGATCGGGATTTTGCTGAAGCACGGTTGCTGTCAACGAACGCGCCTTGCTGGCGTCCCAATCGGCGGCTTGGTTTGAGACAACCTTGATTTCAGGATGTTTGGCGAATACGTCGAGAATCGGCCCGATCTGGTAAACGCTCGTGGCGGCGGTGAGCACGCCCTGGACAATCGCAACCTTTCCCGAAGTGCCGGCGCCGCATTTGCGGACCAGAGCATTAGCCTCCGCCTCTCCCACCTTCAGCCAGTCGGCGCCGACATAACCATCGGTAGAATAGCTGGACCTCATATTAACCTGGATGACGTATATTCCGGCCTTTTCGGCCTTCTCATTTAGCCGCGCATAGGATTGCACGTCGGGATTGTGAACGACGATCAGATCCGGCTTTTCGCTGATCAGCTCAGTGAGCGCCTGAGCGCCTGCGTCGGTACTCCAGTTCGGGTCGCGGATTGAGAACGTGCCGCCGTTGGCCTGAACCGTCTGCCGAACACCGCTTGTCCATCCTTCGGCGAGATCGAAACCCATCGCGAGGGGAAGGAAAACGACCTTCTTGCCCTGCAGGGCCTCGACATAGGGCGACCGGCCGGGATCGACCAACCCATCGGCCATTGCGGCCGATGAGCACAACATAAGACTCGTGCAAAGCCCCACGATTATTTCCTTGCGTCCCATGATTTCCTCCTTATTTGGTCAAGCTTTGTTGTCCGCGTGGATTGTTATTTCGTCATCGCCGCAGTGACGATGCCGGCGTTACACGCTCTGGCGCCCTTAGATGTCCCCCTGCTGACCGGTCTGCTCGTCTCGCGGATTGACCATGCTGTCGACGAGAATCGCCGCCAGGAGAATGAAGCTCTTGATCAAATTCTGCAGCGTGTATCGAATGTCCAAGATTGTCATGCCGTTAAGCAGGATCCCAATCAGCAAGGTGCCGACGATGACGTTGCGAATGCCGCCCTTGCCTCCACTGAGCCCGACGCCCCCGACAACGACGACGAGGATGACGTCGTAGATGAGGGTCGAATTCACTACGCGCGTGTTCATGCTCGTAACCTCCGCCACGGTGACCGTACCGGCTACGAAAGCCACGAGAGACGAAAGCGCATATTGAATCACGATCATCGGGCGCGTCGGAATGCCGGTGATCCGCGCCGCCAGATAATTCTCGCCCATCAAATAGAAAAATCGGCCAACCTTTGTGTATCGGAGAAGCAGAAACCCCGCCGCGCAGATGACGGCGAAAAACAGGACCGCGATCGGGATTTGCCCCACATGCATCCGACCTACTTCGGCAATCCAGGTTTCGCTCTTGGGCAGAGCGATGATGTCCTGATTGAAGAGTTGCGAGCGGCCGAACCCATAGATGAAAGTGCCGATTGCAAGGGTAGCGAAGAGAGCGGGCACTTCGACATAGGCGATAAAGACGCCATTTAGAACGCCGATCGCCAGCGAAAATCCCAGACCCAGCGCGAAGGCAACCGGAGCCGACACTCCCTCGTTCATCATAAAGAGAACCCAGGCCACCGGAATCGCCATCGTCGCGACGATCGACAGATCGATGCCGCGCCCGATGACGACAATCGCCATGCCGACACCGAGAATTCCAAGGACTGATACGCTCTGAAGGAGCGATAGGAGGTTGGCGGAGGTCAGGAAACGGTCAAGCGTCACTGAGAAGACAAGGAACAAGACGACCGTGATCGCAAAGACAATGCGCTCCTGGCTGAAGCGAGCGTGCCGCAGGAGTTCGCTCTTCATCGGAAACCCACACGGGAATGACACACCGGGCATCCCCCCGATCCGAGCGCCGCCGCGCGGCTTTCGGACCTTTGGCCGGCCGCCGCGAATGGCGAAGCCTGACGCCGCCGCCGCAACGCGAGAGGATACGTCGCTTCTGGCAAAGCCCTTCTCCCTAATTTACGACTTGTGCGTTGGGCCGATTTTGGTCATACTGGTCTGACCATAAGAACCATGAAGCAAATAACGTTGTCAAGAGCCGAGCGAACGTCGGATGGGCGATTGGGCGCCCCTTGCGCCGTCTGCGTTCAACGACGACGCAGGTTCTGATATGACGCCGCTCACGAGCGCCTTGAGAAAATCAATTCGCCCGAATGATCGCAATTGCGACCGCTCGGCATGACAGCAGGAGAATATCCTTGATATTCGAGCCGATTACCCTGCCGCCCGCCCAACGCCTTTCGGATATCATTGCGCGTCAACTTGAGCACTTGATCGTCAAAGGACGCCTGATGCCGGGCGATGGTTTGCCGTCGGAACGTGAGCTGGCGAAGCAGATCGGGGTGTCCCGACCTTCCCTGAGGGAGGCGCTGTCGGAGCTCCGCTCGCGCGGCCTGATCGAGCCGGCGCGAAACGGCGGCGCGGTGGTGACCGAGTTGACGAGAACGACGCTAACCGAGCCGTTGTCCCAAATGTTGGAGCGGCATCCATCCGCCATAAGGGATCTCGTAGAGATGCGCGTCGTGCTTGAGGCTCATGCAGCCTCTCTAGCCGCCGTCCGCGCAACACCCGCCGATTTGGAGAAACTAGAAGCGGCGCTCGGTGTCCAGATCGCGACCCGCTCGAGGAATGTCGCCACACTCGCCAAGCGCGACCTCGATTTTCACCAATTGATAGCGCAGGCTTCTCACAACATCGCGCTTCTGCATACGACCCACGGCCTCTCGAAGTTGATAAAAGTGTTCGTGCAGCGCGGCTACGAGATCATTCTATCTTCGGGCAACGCCCGAGAGGGAAAAGCCGCGATCGAGCAACAGCATCTCGCCATCTTCAATGCAATCCGTGGACGGGACCCGGAGGCCGCGCGCTTAGCCGCCCATGCGCATGTGCGCTCGACCGAGTATGTGTGGACGGTCGGACCCGGACGGCAGGCGAGAGCGGGCAAGGCGCCGCGGACGCTGGCGGGTCGCACTTAGCGCCGGATACGAAGCGACCGAATAGAAGCGCGATGCTCCAAATCGCGATTCCGGAGGAAAGACGCGGGCCATGAGTCTCGATCGGGCTGTCAGCATTGCCGATCTTCGGCGTACGGCGGGAAAACGCCTGCCGCGAATGGCCTACGACTACATTGAAGGAGGCTGCGACGATGAGCTGGGGCTCACCGAGAGCGAAGCTGCGTTCGGAAACTATCGTTTGGCGCCGCGCTATCTTGTCGACGTATCCCAAATAGACATGACCGCGAAGGCGGCCGGTCAAACTTTCTCCATCCCTTTAGGCATCGCGCCGACCGGCAACGCGGGGATGTTTCGCCACGACGCGGACAGACTACTTGCCATCGAGGCCGCGGCGGCAAATGTCCCGTTCATTCTCTCCAGCGCAAGCAACGCTTCGATTGAGGAGATTGCGAAAGTGGCGCCGGAGCATACCTGGTTTCAACTCTACGGCGCTCGAGATTTGAAGATATCGGAGGATATGATCAGGCGAGCAGTAGGCCTTGGCGTGAAAGCGCTGGTGCTATCGGTGGATGTGCCCGCGCATTCAAACAGGGAGAGGAACCGTCGCAATGGTTTTGCCCATCCTCTAAAGGTCACGCCATCTATGATCTTCCAAGCCATCACCCATCCCGCTTGGGCCTGGGAATATTTCGGGAATGGCGGTCTCCCCTATATGGGAAATTTTCGACCCTATGCGGCTGCGAAGGCTTCCCCATCGGACGTTGCGGATTTTTTTGTCGGACAGTTTCCGTCCCCCGGCCTTACCTGGGGATTCCTGGAGATGGTTCGACGCCAATGGCCGCGAAAGCTCTTCGTCAAGGGCGTCTTGCATCCAGAGGATGCGATCCGCGCGGTCGAGATTGGGGCCGACGGAATCATCGTGTCCAATCACGGCGGCCGTCAGCTGGATCGGGCGATCTCGTCGTTGGATGCGTTTCCGTTCATCCACGCTGCTGTGGGCAAGAAAGTGGAGGTGATGCTGGATGGCGGGATACGGCGGGGCTCCGACATCGTTATCGCACGTTGCCTTGGAGCTCGGTTCGTCTTCTGCGCCCGACCGATGCTTTATGGCGCGACTGCAGGAGGGCGTGCGGGAATCAAGAAGGCGCTCGATATATTTGCCTACGAGTTCGAACTGATCCTGGCGCAGATCGGCTGCCCCAACGCAGAGAGTCTGGGACCTCAATTCCTCATGCGTGAAAAAGGGGCGTGCTTCGAGCAGGTTCGCGGCTTCGCCTTTGAGCAGCGATCGTCATTCCCCCACGTTGTCGGCGCACTCCCGATCGAAGCATCGGCGAAATGAACAGGAGAAGCAGAACTCGCCTGCCTCTGGCGCAGCGTGGGCACATTCGTTATTTGACACGACCTATCGCGCGGTTTCCTGGTTATAACGTTCGCGAAAGGCGGTGGCCTCAATGCCCGAAGTATGGGGACGTCATTCTGCTCAAGGCCGAGCAGGGCGCCCGCGACGAGCGGCATGCTGCTGCGATCGAGCAGAACCTTCGCCAGTTCGAGATCAAGGGAATGCTCAGCGAACGTTTGGCGGTTCAGGCTGCTTGCGACGACCGAACCTTGCGGGGGCGAGGCGCCACGGTGCGCAAGACGCGCGAGATGATCATCGGGACCTAATGCCTTGAGGAAGGGTGCGCCCTTCTTCACGACGACGGGGACTTCGACCCGATGGCCGAGCATCTGAGTTTGACAACAATTCGCCGGGCTTGCAGCGCGAGGCAAAACAAGGCCTAGCGCCAAAATGCGCTCGATAAAAAGTTTGCGCCGCAACCATCGCAAGGCCTTGATTTCAAAGGCGTCGTTTCGAGTCGGAGTCTAAGGTGAGTCAACGCTCTTTGCATACGCATGCAAAAGTGGTTGCAATCGTATGCAAACGCTTCTAACATTTGACCATAAAAGGGACCGGTCGCGTTCGGCGGCGAGGTTGCGGCAGGGAGGGCTCGATGGGTCGCGCGCGCTGTATTGTGTCGTGATTGACAAGATCGCGATCATCGGGACGGGCTTGGTCGGCCGCGGTTGGGCCATCGTCTTCGCCCGCGCGGGTTGCGAAGTGGCCCTGTATGACACGGCGTCCGGCGCGGCCGTGAAAGCCCGCGAGTTGATTGTCGACAATCTTCGGGATCTGGTTCGCCATCGGCTGATCGATGATGCCGACGTTGTCCTGGAGCGGATCGCGGTTGCGGAGGATCTCGCAATCGCCCTCGATGGAGCCGTGTACGCTCAGGAGAGCGTATTTGAGCGCGTCGACGTCAAGCGCGCGGCATTCGAGGCCATCGACCGCATCGTGGGTCCTGCCACGATCGTCGGCAGTTCGTCTTCGGGAATTCCGGCATCGGCGTTTACGGAAGGGCTAGGATGCAGCGCTCGCGCGCTCGTCGCCCATCCAATCAATCCGCCCTATCTTGCTGGCATCGTCGAACTCGTTCCGGCGCCCTGGACCTCCGCTTCCACCGTCGCGACTGCGCGCAGCCTGATGGAACGGGTCGGCCAAGCGCCGGTACAGCTCAGTCGTGAAATCGAAGGATTTCTGCTCAACCGCCTGCAGGGCGTGCTTTTGATGGAGGCTTGGTCGCTGGTCGAAGAGGGCTATGCGACCGCGGCTGACATTGACGATACCGTGAAGCACGGCTTGGGGCTGCGCTGGAGTTTCATGGGGCCGTTTGAGACGATTGATCTCAACGCTCCTAACGGCATCGCGGACTATGCGCGCAGGTTAGGACCGCTGTATGCCTCGATCGCGAGCTCACGCACCGAGCATCGGCCTTGGAGCGAGACGCTCATCGCCGAGTTGGAGCGGCAACGACGCGCCGTCCTGCCCGCTGAAAAGCTCGGCGAGCGAAGCGAGTGGCGCGATCGCCGGCTTATGGCTCTTGCCGTTCACAAGCGCGAGCAGGATGCGACCGACCGCACCGGCGGGAGCGACACGTGAACGTCCTGGCGTCTTCGATTGCATTCGCTTCGCGTTTTCGCCTCGATGGCGCACTAGCCGCCGTGACCGGCGCTGGCCGTGGAATCGGGCGGGCATGCGCTCTGGCGCTCGCGACGGCGGGCGCTGAAATCGTCGCGATCGGCCGGACACGGACAGAACTTGAATCTTTGGCCGACGAAATTGCGATGATCGGCGGCAAATGCCGTGTCGCGGTCTGCGACGTGTGTGAGCGCGTCGCGATGAATGCGCTTTTTTCCGATCTGCCAACACTCGACGTTCTCGTCAACAATGCCGGGACCAACGTTCCTCAGCCGGCGTTGGAGGTCGACGAGGCCACCTTCGATCGCATCTTCGATCTCAACGTGAAGGCGGCGTTCTTTACGGCACAGGCAGCCGCGCGCCGGATGCGGGATGCCGGAACACGCGGATCGATCATCAACATGTCATCCCAAGCGGGTCACGTGGCGTTGCGCCATCGCGCCGTCTATTGCGCGACGAAACATGCGATGGAAGGCTTCACCAAGGTCATGGCGGTAGAGCTCGCGCCCTTCGGCATCCGCGTGAACACCGTAGCCCCGACTTTCATCGAGACGCCGATGACGAAGCTGTTTCTCGCCGACGCAGACTTCGCCGATTACGTGCGCGCCAACATCCCTCTGGGCCACTTCGGCACAGTCGAAGACATCGAGGGGGCCGTCCTCTATCTGGCATCGCCCGCCGCGAGGCTCGTGACCGGCACGAGCCTCAGGGTCGATGGCGGTTGGACCGCCCAATGAGCGCGCCCGTCCCAATGCTTGTGGCGCGGGATGTCGCCAAATCCTATGGACCGACCCGGGCCTTACGGCGGTTCACTATCGACGTGACGCCGGGTGAGGTGCATGCGCTTGTCGGCGAGAACGGCGCGGGAAAATCGACGCTGGTGAAAATCCTCAGCGGCGCGGTCGCGCTCGATGCGGGCGAGATTACGCTGCAGGGGCGCCCCTTTGGCCCGCGCACGCCGCTTGAGGCCCGAGCGGCCGGTGTTTCGACCGCCTTTCAGGAACTGAGCCTGCTGCCGAACCTCAGCGTTGCAGTCAATCTCATGCTGCCGCGCCAGCTAAGAGGCGTCCACGGCCTTGCCTCGGGCAGCCGGAACGAAGCACGGGTCCGCAATATTCTTGATGAGTTCGATGTCGCCGACATCAATCCGCGGAGCCTCGTCGGCGATCTCTCCTTGGCTCAGAAACAGCGCGTCGAGATCGTCCGCGCCGTTAGCCGGCACCCGAAGCTGCTGATCCTCGATGAGCCGACCGCCGCGTTGGCGGAGCCGGAATGGCTATTTCGCATCGTTGAGCGGCTGAGCGGCGGCGGCACGGCCATCCTCTACATCTCACACCGCTTGGGCGAGGTGCGCAGACTGTGCACGCGCGGCACCATCCTTCGCAACGGCGAAACGATTGGCACCGTTGATCTCGCGGGCACGCGAGACGCCGATATTTTCCGCATGATGGTCGGCGGCACGCTCGCCGAGCCGCAAGTCCGCATCCCGACATCGGCGCGAGCCTACCAGGGACCGCCGGCCATCAAGGTCACAAATCTTGTTGGCGCGTCCGTGCATGGCGTGTCGTTTGAACTCGCGCGCGGTGAAATCCTCGGCGTGGCGGCGCTCGAAGGCCAAGGCCAGCGGCAGCTCCTCCGGATGCTGGCGGGCGCCGAGCGAACGATCTCCGGCACGATCGAAGCGAATGGCGTCGTGATCAGACCTAGCTCGCCGGCCAAGGCGCTGCGCGGCGGAGCCGGAATCGGCTTCGTGCCGGAAGAGCGCAAAACCGAGGGCATTTTCCTCAGTCTTTCCACCGCGGCCAACATCTCCCTGCCGATCATCAGACGCCTCACACGGTTTGGCCTGATCGATCGAGGGCGCGAACGAGCCCGCGTCCGCGAGGAGGCGCGCCAAGTGGATCTTGCTGAGCACTATCTCGACCTTAAGGTGGCGGCGCTTTCTGGCGGCAACCAACAGAAGGCGCTGATAGGTCGTGTCTTGCTGTCTGGCGCGAGGCAGCTTGTTCTCTTCGACCCGACGCGCGGCGTCGACGTAGGGACGAAGCAGGTAATCTACACCGTCATTCGGCGGTTTGCCGAGGCTGGCGGCAGCGTCCTGATTTATTCGACGGAACTCGCTGAGCTGGTGCACCTCGCCGATCGCTGCCTTGCGCTCTACCGGGGCGCTATCAGCGGCGAACTGTCGGGGGCGGCTTTGTCCGAGTCGGCCTTACTCGCGCTCGCCACGGGCCATGCGCTGGAGGCCGCCGAATGACAATGCGCGCTCAAACCGGAACGTCGGGAACAACGATTTTTCACCCCCTGCGTCGGGCTTTCGGCAATGGCACGCTCATCGTCGCTGCGATCTATGTCGCTCTCTTCGCACTCTATGCGGCGACGCAGAAGGGGGTCTTCGCCATTTCGGAGATCAACGATCTGTTCAACAATGCGCTGCCGCTCTCCGTAGCGGCGGCCGGGGGCACCTTTGTCGTTTTGACGCGAGGATTCGATCTCTCGGTGGGCGGCGTGGTGGCGCTTTCCAACGTTATGGTGGCGACCGTTGTCGGCGACGGCTGGCCGGGAGGCCTTGCGGGGCTCGCCATGGTCCTGGCGATCGGGCTGATAGTCGGCGCTTTCAACGGCTTCCTGGTCGCGTATGTTGGGCTGCAATCGATTGCTTCCACGTTAGGCACGATGATCGTTTGCTCTGGTCTGGCGCTGGTCGTTCTTGACGCTCCCGGCGGCACGGTGCCGGATTTCATCAGCAACAACCTTACCGATCTCGCCTTCGATACGATCCCGGTGGCGGCGCTGGTCGTGGCGGCGCTGATGGCGATCTGGCTCGTGCTGCGGCGAACCGATTTCGGCATTGCGCTATATGCGATTGGCGCCGACGAGACGGCGGCCGGCCTTGCCGGAATCTCCGTCGCTCGCACGAAGTTCTTCGCCTATTGCATCGCCGGCATGCTCTATGGCGTCGCCGGCTACACGCTGAGTGCGCAGACCGCGACAGGCAATCCAAATTCCGGCAACGCCTATCTGCTCCTGACATTCGCTGCGATTGCGGTCGGCGGGACGGCGTTCTCGGGCGGCCGGGGCGGCGTCATCGGCTCCATGCTCGGCGCAGCGACCCTGACATTGCTTCAGAAGGTTCTGTTCTCGACGGGAGTCTCCTCCTTCTATACCGGCATCTTCCAAGGGGCGGTGATGATCTTGGCCGTTCTCATCGCGGCTCTATCGGCGCGACTGGCCCGAGGAGCGCAGGCATGACCAGGCTCCATGCCGAAACGCCAGAGCATTCGGGCATAGGTGGATCGCGTGGAGCGCCGTCTCCCTCTCCGATGCAGGGGGGGCGGGCGCGGCGAGGCGTGGGCCTCGGCGGCGAGCGTTGGATCACGCTCGCCCTCTTCGTTCTGGCTATCGTCCTGATCCTCGGCTCGCGCGTCATCAGCCCGGCCTTCGGCGGTTGGACGCAGACTAAGGCGATCCTGACTCTTGCGGTGTTCGTGATCGTCGTCGGTTACGGCCAAGGCCTTGTCATCCTCGTCGGCGGACTCGATTTGTCCGTGGCCTCGGTGATGACGGTAGGCGGCGTTCTCGCGTTTCGCTTGATCGGCCTCGATACCGAGGCGCTGATCTGGAGCCTGCCGCTCATCCTCTTCACGGGGGCATTGATCGGAACGGCGAACGGCATCGGCGTGACGATGCTCAAGGTGCCCCCCTTTATCATGACGCTCGCGGCAGGGATCATCGTCTACGGCGGCTGTCTCGGCTTCACCCAGGGAACGCCCCGCGGCTTGGCTTCGCCCGCGCTCTCGGCGCTGTTTACGAACGAGATCGCGGGCGTACCGCTGATCCTTCTGGTCATGCTGGTCCTGGTGTCGCTCGCCGCGCTGGTGCAATCGTCGACGCCGTTTGGCCGCATGCTTTACGCCGTCGGCGCCAGTCCCGATGCGGCGTGGATCGCAGGCCTGCCCGTCCGCGCGCTCACAATCTCGACCTACGCGATTTCGGGCGCTTGCGCCTGTCTCGCCGGGGTCCTGATGATCGGCTATGCGAGCGGCGCATCGCTCACCATGGGCCAGGACTATCTGCTTCCCTCGATCGCCGCCGTCGTGATCGGCGGATCGTCGATCCTCGGCGGCCGTGGCAATTATCTCGGAACTGTGGGTGGGGCGATCCTGCTCACCACATTGTCAACCATCATCGCGGCGCTTGGCATCGCTCAGGGTTGGCGCACAGTCATATACGGAATCGTCATATTGGTCGCGCTCGTCCTGCTCAGAGAGCAGTTCTACACCTGGGTCGACCGCTCCTTGCGGGGACGGTCATGACCAGTTCTGCGATCAAACCAGAAAACTCCGAATGCCGGGCGGAGGTGCAAGGATTCCCGGTTACAATGGGAGGAAATTCGATCATGCGCATAAGACAATTTTTCACGGGGGCGCTGGTTGCCGGCGTCATTGGATTGGGGTCGATGGCCGCCCTTTTGGCCTGCTCGCCGCAGGCCGAGGCTCAGACGAAGAAATTCAAAATCTATTTGAGCCTCAGCTACAGCGGCAATTCCTGGCAGAGCGAGGCCGCCAACATCGTAAAGGCCTTGGCGGCGACCCCGCCATACGATCAGACGGTCGAACTCACGGAGGTGATTTCCGGCACCGAGGTGCAGGCGCAGATCTCGGCCTATGAGAGCATGATCTCGAACGGCGCCGACGGCATCATAAGCTTTCCGGTGTCGCCCACGGGTCTGAACCGCACCGTCAAGCGCGGATGCGACAAGGGTGTGCTGTTCTTCATGTATGACGCGACGGTGACGGAACCCTGCGCGTACAATGTGAGCTACATCACGGCAGGCTTCGGCGAGAACACCGCGCAGGCCTTGGTCAATGCACTCGGCGGCAAGGGCAAGATTTTCCTCAGCCGTGGCGTGCCCGGCAACTCGGTCGACAAGCGCCACACCGATGGCGCGATGGCGATCTTCAAGAAATATCCAGGCATCCAGGTCGTCGCCGAATATTACGGCATGTGGGACGATCAGACGACGCAGTCGGAGACCGCCAAGGCGCTGGCCGCACATCCCGACGTTGACGGCATCTGGGCGCAAGCCGGCGAGGACGGCGCCTTGAAGGCCTTGATGGCGACGGGACATGATAAGCTTGTGCCGATGACTGGCGAGAACTCGAACGGCTTCCGTCTGGCGCTCGCCGATCCGGCCATGCAGAAGCGCGGACTTAAAGGGGTTTCCTCGGGCTCGCCGCCAGCGACTGCGGGCTACGCCTTCAAGCTGATGATGGAAATCCTTACGAAGAAGCGCACCCTCGAAAATCACAATGTCGAATATCCGTTGCCGTGGGTGCCGGCTGACAAGGTCGATCCATGCAAGGGCGATTTGTTCGAGAATGGCTGCAACGTCTTTCCCGCCGGCAAGGTGCCGGATTCCTTCGTGACCGAAGTCTTCGAGCCGAAACTCCTGCCGGAGCTTTCGTTGGTGACCGCTCTGGAAGGCAAGCCGACTCCGGGAGCGACGATTCAGGCGCTGCCGGCTGAGGTCAAGGCCGCCACCGACGAGCCGGGCATCAATTGCCAGAAGTGCACGCCGCCGAAGGACCTCTACCATCTCAGCAAAGTTGAAGCGACCGTCGCTCCGTGACATCGAAATCCGGCCGGCGGTCCCGCCGGCCGGACGCCATCGAAGGCGCGTCCGGCAAACAACAGGAGCCGCATCCAGATGATCAGGGTTTTGAAACAGGGCGTCAGCGAGGCTGATGCGCAAACTGCGGACCGGAGCGTAAAGGCCACGGTCGAAGCCATACTCGACGATGTTGCCGCACGCGGCGAAGCTGCGGTGCGGGAGCTTTCCACGAGGCTCGACAAATGGTCTCCCCCGAACTTTCGTCTCGCGCCATCGGAGATCGACGCGCTGATCGGGAGCCTGCCGGAACAGACGGTCACCGATATCCGTTTCGCCCAAGCGCAGATCCGGAAATTTGCGGAGGCGCAGTTGTCGACGATCCGCGATATCGATATCGAAACGATCCCCGGAGTTCGGCTGGGACAAAAGAACATCCCGGTCGCGAGCGTCGGCTGCTATGTCCCTGGGGGGCGCTATCCGATGGTCGCCTCCGCCCATATGAGCGTATTGACCGCGAAGGTCGCAGGCGTGAAGCGGGTTATCGCCTGCACGCCGCCGCTCGGCGGCAAGCCGCCTGCCGCGACGATCGCCGCAATGGCGATGGCGGGCGCAGATGAGATCTACGTGCTTGGCGGCGTTCAGGCGGTCGCGGCCATGGCGTTGGGCGCGGGATCGATTGGCCCGGTCGATATGCTGGTCGGGCCAGGTAATGCCTATGTGGCCGAAGCGAAACGTCAGCTTTTCGGCCGCGTCGGCATCGATTTGCTTGCCGGACCGACCGAGACGCTTATCGTGGCGGACGATAGCGCGGACGTGGAAATGTGCGCCACCGATCTCCTCGGCCAGGCCGAGCATGGGCCGACTTCGCCGGCGGTCCTTCTGACGACTTCGGCCAAGCTCGCCGACCAGATCGAGGGCGAGGTTCAGCGACAACTGAAGAGCTTGCCCACCGCCGATGTGGCGAGCGTCGCTTGGCGCGACTACGGGCAAGTGATCCTCTGCGATACCGACGAGGAACTGCTGTCGGAGGCTGACCGGATCGCCTCCGAACATGTCCAGATCCTGACCCGCGATCCGCATTGGTTTCGCGACCGGATGACCAATTACGGCTCGCTCTTTCTCGGCAAGCAGACCAACGTCGCCTATGGCGACAAGGTGATCGGCACCAACCACACTCTGCCGACCAAGAAGGCGGCGAGGTACACGGGCGGCCTCTGGGTCGGCAAATTCATCAAGACGGTAACCTGGCAGGAGTGTACCGAAGAGGCGAGCGTCGTGATCGGCGAATATTGTTCCCGCCTTTGCCTCATCGAGAATTTCTCGGCGCACAAGCAGCAGGCGGATCTGCGCGTCCGTCGCTATTCCGGACGAAACGCGGCAGAATGACGGCAAGGGAGTGAACGGTGTCCGCGATGGAATCCGAGAGCGAGATTGGCCATGGGCGGCGAGGGCCGCCCGTAACGGCGCGCGACGTCGCGCAAGCGCTTGGTATCTCCCAATCTTCGGTATCGCGCGCCTTCACGCCGGATGCCTCGATTTCGCCGGCGATGCGGTCGAAAGTCGTGCAGGAGGCCGACCGGCTCGGATACAAACCCAACGCCATCGCTCGCAGCCTGATCACTCGGCGCACCAACATCGTCGGTATCGTCATGGCGAATCTCACCAATCCGTTCTACCCGGAAGTGTTGGAGCAACTCACGATGCGCCTTCAAACGACGGGCCGCCAGACGCTGCTTTTCAACGTGCCGCCTGGCAAGGATGTCGATGACGTAATGCCGCTGTTGTTGCAATACCAAGTCGACGCGGTGGTCATCACATCTGCAACGGTTTCATCCGCCATGGCGCGCACCTGCGCGGAGCGCGGCACGCCGGTCGTTCTCTTCAATCGCTACGTCCCCGGCGCGGCCGTCGCGGCCGTCGCTTGCGACAACGTTGAGGGCGGCCGCGCCGCTGCCCAACACCTGACTCGTCTGGGCCACGCCAGGCCTGCGTTCGTTGCGGGAAGGACCGATACGACGACCAATCTCGATCGCGAGCGCGGCTTCGTCGAGCAATTGAACGATCTCGGCGTCGCGTTGCACGCCCGCGACGGCGGCGATGACTATACTTACGAATCGGGCTACGCGGCCGCATCGAGGCTGATTCGTCGGCCGGATCCGCCCGACGCCATCTTTTTCGCCAATGACATCCTGGCCATCGGGGGCATCGACGCCTTGCGCGAGGCGGGCGTGCGCGTCCCCGACGATATCTCGATCATCGGATTCGACAATATTCCTGTCGCAGGCTGGGCGCCTTACAGTCTGACGACCCTGCGCCAGCCTGTCCACCAAATGGTCGAGCTTACAGCCGAACTGCTTGAGCGCGCGGCGCTCGGTGTTTTCCCTGATCCTGCCCCCCATTTCGTGCCCGCCGTCCTCATTGAACGGCGCTCGACCGGCCCCAGGCGGCCCCAATGAGACGCTTCGACCCACCCGCGCCGCTCTTGTGCGTTGAGCCGTCAGCCGATGTGGCGGCGGCGGGTCCGGCAGGCGACGCCGTGTCCGACCTGCTGGATGCGGAAATCGATTCTCTAACGATTGCTTACGTCGCCAGGGCTCAGCCGGCTTTCGATCTTTTGAAACAAGCGGAAGGCCAGCTTGCCGGTTTGCTGGTGCTCGCGGCGGCCGGGAGCCGATCGGCGGCTCCAGATCATCCGATGCTCGCCGCGGCGCGCGCGGCTTTCAAAGAGGGTCTGGAGCTGTTGCGCCTGTCGCATCCCTCGCCGCGCGGCCGCCACCACCATCATCATCTTACCGAGGCGGCCACCTTGATCGCGCTTGCACTCGATCACGTTGAGGTTGGCTTGCGCTGGCTCGGCGAGGGGACACGCGACACCGAACCCTCGATCGGGCCGTTGAAGGCGGCGCATCGACATCTGCAGTGGGCGGCGGGGACGCTGCCCGGTTTCGAGATCGTTGCTTTCGAACAAGGCTGTTGTGCGGCCCATCCAGCGGTTCAAGGGATCACTAAACAGCGCCGCACGATCGAATGCAAACAACAATAGGGAGGGGACCGTGACCGATTATTCGATTTGGGTGCTCGAGTACAGCTACGTCAAGAATTATCACCTCAGCGGCATCATCTACGGTGCTCACAATCAAGGCTACAAAAAGCTTCCCTATTGCTATGTCTTGATTAAAGGCAAGGGGCAGGCGGCGTTGGTCGACGTCGGTTATAACCACAAGGACTATGGGAAGACGATGGCCGACAATTTCGGCGTGGAGAACTGGCGTTCGCCAAAAGACGTGCTGGCCGAATGCGGGGTAGCGCCCGATCAGATTTCCAGCGTGTTCATCACCCATGCTCATTTCGACCACATGGGCGGCACAGATGATTTCCCGAAGGCGACGTTCTACATTCAAGAGCGCGAACTCTCGAAATGGGTTTGGGCGATGTCGCTCGACCGCAAGTTCCGCTGGCTGATGCTCGCGACCGATCCGGGCGACGTCATGCGCGCCGTCGATCTTGCGCGCCAGGGCAGACTCGTGTGCGTCGACGGCGACCGGGAAAATGTGCTGCCAGGCATCGACATCCACGCGGCGCCGGATACCCATACCTGGGGATCGATGTACATCACCGTGCGCAACGACGGAGAGAATGCTAGCGGGAATGCCTGGGTGCTTGCCGGAGATCTCCTGTATTCATTTGAGAATATCCGCGGCTATGACGCGGCCGACCCGCAATACCTCCCCGTCGGTCTAGCGGTCGGCAGCCAGACCAATCTTCTGCTCGCGACGGACCAGATGGTGAAATCCGTAAAAGGCGACGTTCGCCGCGTGATCCCGATCCACGAGGAGGGCCTCAAGGACGCCTTTCCATCGAGGATCACGAAAGCTGGCCTCCGCATAACGGAATTGTGCCTCGCGGACGGTGAATCGAGCCGCGTTCGCTGACGTTTCTTTTGCGTTCAATCGCGATCCCGCCCAGCGCCTATACATGTCGTTTATTATTCGGGTTAATTCGCCTCCTGTGCGGGGTCACGCTTCGGAGGAAGCGTGACCCCGCACAGGGTGGTGAATTGCTCGTCGATTTCTTCGCGCTTCGCAATGAGCGCCGTGATGACGTTCGCTGTCTGTGAATCGCGTGTGGACGCCCCGCTGGATGCTAGGGGTTTTTCTTTGGGCTCACGCATGTGGTCAGGCGCTTTTGTGTGTCCGGCCTCATAGTGCGGCAGTTCACACGCCTCGCGCCCCGGGGAGGACCGGCACTTGACGTTAGATTTTCCGAGTTTCGACATCGGCGGCCGTTCCGCGTTGCAGCTCAGCGCGCTGACGAGTTCCGGTCTTGTGTCGGCCGAAGAGGTCGCGGAGCGGACTCTCGCGGCGATCGCAAACTGTGAGGACCAGGCAATCTTCACGCGACTGACCGCCTGGCGTGCGCGGACCGAGGCGCGCGCCGCGAGCGAGCGATTGCGCGAAGGACGCCCGGTCAGTATCCTCGACGGCGTTCCTATCGTATGGAAGGACTTGTTCGATCTGGAAGGCATTACGACAACGGCGGGGTCGCGCGTGCTTGAAGGCAACGCTCCCGCCAGTATCGACGCCGCGGTCGTTTCACGGCTGAAAGCCGCCGGCATGGTCTGCGTTGGCAGCGCCAATATGACGGAATTCGCTTATTCGGGAATTGGCCTCAATCCGCACTATGGGACGCCGCGAAATCCTCACGGGCGCGCGGAAGCGAGGGTTCCCGGCGGCTCGTCATCCGGGTCCGCCGTCGTCGTCGCGCGCGGGCTGGCGCCGGTGGCCATCGGCACCGACACGGGCGGGTCCGTGCGCATCCCTGCCGCGTTCAATGGAATCATCGGCTATAAAGTTTCCACCGATCGCTCGTCATTCCCGCGGCGGCCAGTTCATCGCCCATGTGAAGGCGCCGCCGGGCAACCCCTATGACGGCCACACGCTCGCCGCCGTGATCCCCGAGATCGAGGCCCAGATCGGCGCCAATCTCGAGCGCGTCGTCGTCGATCGCGGCTATCTCAGCGCGATGCGGAGCATCGTCGCGACGGCCACAACGCCCCGATCGAGCACCGGTTCAAGGTCTACATCTCCGGCCAGAAACGGCGCGTCACCGCGGCGATCGAACGCGAGCTGCGCCGCCGCTCCGCGGTCGAGCCGTGCATCGGCCATCTCAAATCCGAGCACCGCATGGGCCGCAACCGCCTCGCCCACGCTGCCGGCGACGCCGCCAACGTCGTCCTCGCCGCCGCCGGCTATGACTTCCGCCGATTGCTGGTCTGGCTGAGGCTACTCTTTCGCGTCTGGCTCGCCGCCCTCATCGCCACCGCCAAACCGCCCTTCAATCGGACCGCCCTCGCGTAATCGGCGTTCTTCACGGACGACTCCGTATTCGCCCCGGCCGAGGGAGTTGGAGCGAACCACCAACTCTCCATATTTTCAGAGGGTTGATGGTGGGCGCTAGAGGGATTGAACCTCTGACCCCTTCCATGTCAAGGAAGTGCTCTACCGCTGAGCTAAGCGCCCAACTCCATCGGGCCTCGTCAAGAGGCCTCGCGACCGCGAGTGCGGCGGGGTATAAACAATCGTTCCGCCGCGCGCAATGGCGTTTTCTCTCGAAGAGATTGGAGCGACGGCCCGGCGATGGTTCCCAATCTGACGCTTCGGCCGGCCACGCTGGCCGACTTGCACGCGATCATGGCGATCGAGCGGACGCCCGGTTTCGAGCGTTTCGTCGGACGCTCGCCGGAAGCCGAGCATCGCGCCATGATGGCGTCGTCGAACCACGCGTATTTCATCGGCGAGGCGGCCGACGGCGCGATTGCGGCGTTCGCCATTCTCAGGGATCTGGAGGACCCGCACGGCAATGTCTATTTGAAGAGAATCGCCGTCTCCCGGCCGGACGAGGGCGTCGGCGCCGCGTTTTTCGGTCTCGTCGTCGCGTGGGCCTTCACCCATACCGCCGCGCATCGCTTCTGGCTCGACTGTTTCGCGCATAACGCACGCGCGCAAAGGGTCTATGAGAAGCTCGGTTTTTCCCGCGACGGCGTGCTGCGGCAGGCGTACCGCGCTCCGGACGGAAGCCGTCTGGATCTGACGATGATGGCGCTCACGCGGCCGCAATGGGCGGCGAGGGCGGACGGGGCGTGAGCACCCGCTCCCGGGGGAGCAGCCTCTTAGGACTCGCGCCTTTCGAGAAGAATGAGGGAGCCGTGGACGCGGGCGTTGGCTTCGACGCGCAGGACCGCGGGCCGGCTCGTCTTCAGCGTGAACCATGGCGCGGCATTCGCCTGCAGCGCCGCGACGGCGTGAGCGAACCGGCCCGAGGGGAGCAGCAGATAAGGCGCGTCCCATGTCGTCTCGACATTGAACGCGACGAGCCCGCCGGGCGGCGTCACGCGGGCGGCGGCGCGAATGAACCCCTGGAGATCGCCGAGATAAATGAGCGAATCAGCGGCGAAGACGAGATCGAAGCGTTCGGACGTCTGTTCGAGAAACGCGATCATCTCGGCTTCGACGAGCGAATCGTAAACCTGCCGCTCCGCCGCCTTGGCGAGCATGCGGGAGGAAAGATCGACGCCGACGAGCCGCGACCGGGCCGGTCTCAGATAGGGTCCGGCAAGGCCCGTCCCGCAGCCGAGATCGACCGCCCTCGGCAGCGCTTTGCCGGTCGTGGCGACGAGGCGGGCGAGCTTCTCCGGCACATGGTAGCCGAGCACGTCGACGAGTTGCTTGTCGAAGCTCTCGGCGAAGCGATCGAAATAGGCGACGAGATAGTCGCGCGGCGCCCGATCGAGCTTTTCGCCCGCGACCGCGTCGAGGAGATAACGCTGAATCGGATCATCTTGCGCGTTCGCCAGCTGCGCCCGACCCAGACGCAACGCCGCATCGCGATGACCGTAAGCGCTCAGGATCTGAAAGGCGGTTCGCGCGACGCTGGCTGAATCTTCCGCGTCGGATCCGGCGACGTCGCGATAGGCGGCGAACGCCGCCTCGACATCGGCGGCGATCATGGTTTCGATGAACCGCGCCAGGGCGAATCGCTGGATGAGCTTCTGGTCCTTGGCGCCAGAGGCGATCTGTTTCGCCAGGGCGCGGGCGGCGCCGCGGAAATCGCCGGTGAAGAACAGCGCCTGCCCGAGGCCCGCGTGGACAAGGGCGTTTTGGCAGCCGGCCGCGATAGCCTCGCGCCAGCATCGCGCGGCCTCCGCGTAACGTCGTTGTTCGAAGCACAGAAGGCCGAGGCCGAAGGCGGCTTCGGCAAGCTTCGGATCGCGGGTCAATGCGGTCTTGAAGGCCTCTTCGGCGCGATTCTTGTCCGAAAGTTCGTTGGCGACCAGGGCAAGGCCGAGCCATGCGCGCGCCGGCGCCGGATCGAGGGCGAGCGCCCGTTCGAAGACGGACCTGGCTTCGGCCGCATCGCCCGCCGCATGCAGCGTGGAGCCGAGGTCCAGCCACAACGCCGCGTCGTCCGGCGCGATCGCCGCCGCGGTCGCGAGCACGACGCTGGCCGCTCGCGGATTGCCCGCCGCCCAATGGGTCAGGCCGAACCGCCTCAAGGCGTCCGCCGGCGGCGTCTCCTGCAGGAACAAAGCGTCGAGCGGTCTGTTTGCCGCCCGCCAAGCCGCGATCCGCGATGTGATCTCGGCGGCGTCGAGACGCGCGACGATTTGCGGCAGATCGAAGGCGGCGCCTTTCGCGAGCGGCCGGAAATCCTCGCCTTCCGCCGATTGAATGCCCAGATCCTGCCAGGATTGCAGCAACGCGCCCCCCTCGGTGGAACCGGTCCGCTTGCGCGCCGCACGTGAAATGCTTTTCGTCATTCCGAACTCCCGCGAAGGCTTAGAATCAAGGCCAGGATTTCATAGGATTGAATAGGGAGACTGGCGCGAACCTTACCAATCCCAAAGGGATAGGGAGGGACTCGCGTCGGCCCGACCGCGCGTTTCGGTCCGCTCGCGCGCATTGACTTCGGCGCCGCGACGTGGTTTCCCAACGTTCCCTTGGCGCCTTCGGCGCCGTGATCGGACCCGTGCGATGACGCGCCGCGTGTCGAAAACGACGAGCAAATCGCTCGCCGCCGTTAAAGGCGGCGCGACGCTTTAGCTGCGCCTCGGCTCCGGCACATCCCCCGGCGGGGCGTCGAGGAGCCTGCCCTGACGGGCGAAGCGGGGGAAAAACCGCCAGCACAAGGATCAACTCTCATGCAAGGCTTCAAGGTCGCGGTCGTCGGCGCCACCGGCAATGTCGGCCGCGAAATGCTCGCCATTCTCGCCGAGCGGCGCTTTCCCGTTTCCGAGGTCGTCGCCTTGGCGTCGTCGCGTTCGATCGGCAAGGAGGTGTCGTTCGGCGATCGGATTCTCAAGTGCAAGGCGCTCGAGAATTACGACTTTTCCTCGACCGACATTTGCCTGATGTCGGCGGGCGGCGCGGTGTCGAAGGATTGGTCGCCGCGCATTGGCGCGCAGGGCTGCGTCGTCATCGACAATTCCTCCGCCTGGCGCATGGACCCGGCGGTGCCGCTCGTCGTGCCGGAGGTCAATGCCGAGGCGGCTAAGAACTTCGGCGCCAAGAACATCATCGCCAACCCGAATTGCTCGACGGCGCAGCTGGTCGTCGCCCTGAAGCCGCTGCACGACAAGGCGCGCATCCGGCGCGTCGTCGTCTCGACCTATCAGTCGGTGTCCGGCGCCGGCAAGGACGCGATGGACGAACTCTTTTCGCAGACGCGCGCGGTGTTCGTCTCCGATCCGGTCGTGCCGAAGAAGTTCCCCAAGCGCATCGCCTTCAACGTCATCCCGCAAATCGACGTCTTCATGGACGACGGCGCCACCAAGGAAGAGTGGAAGATGATGGTCGAGACCAAGAAGATCCTCGATCCCAAGATCAAGCTGACCGCCACATGCGTGCGCGTGCCGGTCTTCATCGGCCATTCCGAGGCAGTCAACATCGAGTTCGAGAACCCGATCAGCGCCGACGAAGCGCGCGAGATCTTGCGCGAGGCGCCAGGGTGCCTGGTCATCGACCGGCGCGAGCCGGGCGGCTACATCACGCCGCATGAATCCGCCGGCGAGGACGCGACCTATATCTCGCGCATTCGCGAGGATCCGACCGTCGAAAACGGCCTCAACCTGTGGTGCGTCTCGGACAATCTGCGCAAGGGCGCCGCGCTCAACGCCGTGCAGATCGCCGAGGTTCTCATCAACCGCGGCTGGCTGAAGCCGAAGCAGAAAGTGGCGTAAGCGTCATGGCCGGATTGAGATCCGTCATTCCGGCCGACGCGGTCCTGCTGACGATCGACATGCAAAGGGGTTTTGACGCGCCGGGGCGCCCGGCGCTCAGCTCGCGGCCCGACGGGCCGGCCCTGGGTTTGCTCAAAGCCTGGCGTGAAAGCGGCCGGATCGTCGTTCACGTGCGCCATGATTCGGTCGAGCCGGGCTCGCCCTTCGCGCCGGGCCTTCCCGGCAACGCCCTGCGCGACGGTTTTTCCCCCGAGCCGGGCGAAGCCTTGGTGACGAAGAGCGTCAACGCCGCGTTCATCGGCACCGACCTCGACTTGCGGTTGCGGAGAATGGGAGCGACGACGATCGTCGCGCTGGGCCTGACGACCGACCGGTGCGTTTCCACGACGGTGCGCGTCGGCGCGAACATCGGCTACCGCATGATCATCGCGGCCGACGCTTGCGCCGCCTTCGATCAGCCCGGCCTCGACGGCGCGATGATCGTCGCGGCGCAAGTGCACGCCGTTCATCTGGCGACGCTGGCCAACGAATTCGCCGAAGTCGCTGATGTCGAGGACATCGTCGCGGGCCTGGGTCGGGTTTGACGGAGAGCGCGCCTGCGTCGCGGGCTCGACTTGCGCCCCCACGCCCGGTCCCCGCGCGCGGCGGGAGGCCGGACGATCGTGGTTTCTTGCGCCTCATTTCTGCTAGGATGCGGCGGCACGTTCCGCCCTTCACACCGGTACCCCTATGATGGCGCCTGACTCGGACATTCGCCTGCTTACGTCGCCGCGCATCTTCCTTGTCGGCATGGCGGCCTTCCTTATTCTGGTCGGCTTCGTCGTGCTGATCCTCTACAAGCAGATCGTGATCGCCTTCGACGCCAATCCCGGGCTCAACGGCCTCATCGTCGGCGTTCTCGCGATCGGATCTCTGTTCGCCTTTCGACAGGTTTTCCGATTGTTTCGGGAAATTCACTGGGTCAATTCGCTCGTCGCGCCAGGACGCGCGGCTCGCGTCCGGTCGCCGCGCCTGCTCGGGCCGATGGCGACGATGCTCAACGCCGGCGCCGGAGCGCGCGGCCTATCGACGACGACGACCCGTGCGATCCTCGATTCGGTCGGCACGCGCCTCGACGAGGGGCGCGAGCTCAACCGCTATCTCGTCGGCCTGTTGGTCTTCCTGGGCCTGCTCGGCACTTTCTGGGGCCTGTTGGAGACGGTCCACTCGATCAGCGGCGTCATCGACAGCATGAAGACCGGCGCCGACACCACGACGATGTTCGACGATCTCAAGAGCGGCCTTTCGGCGCCGATCGCCGGCATGAGCGTTTCCTTCACGTCGTCGCTGTTCGGCCTGGCCGGCTCGCTGATCCTCGGCTTTCTCGACCTTCAGGCCGGGCAGGCGCAGAATCGCTTCTATACCGAGCTGGAGGACTTTCTCGCCAGCCATGTCGAGACCAGCCCGCCTCCGGCGCTCGAGACGCATGGGGAAAAGGCCGTGGTCGCCGGCGATGGGTTCGATCAGCGCAAAGGCGCCGCGGCGATGGCCAGCCTGGCCGAAGGCATTCAATCGCTGGTGACGCACATGCGCCAGGAGCAGCAACAAATTCGCGATTGGGTCGAGGCGCAAGCCGCCCAGCAGGAGGACATCCGCAAGCTCCTGCGACGGCTCGTGAGCGAACGCGAAGCGCGCTGAGCGCGTTCGACCGAAGGCGCGCTTCGCGCCGAATCAAGGAGTTATGCGATGGCGCTGTCGCGCAGCCGCCGCTACGAGAGCGTGAATTATTGGCCCGGCTTCGTCGACGCGCTGTCGACGATGTTGCTGGTGATCATTTTCCTGCTGTCGGTCTTCATGCTCGCGCAATTCTTCCTTTCGCGCGAAGTGACGGGCAAGGACACCGCGCTCGCCAAGCTCAACCGCCAGATCGAGGAGCTGACGAGCCTGCTCGCTCTGGAGCACTCGCAAAAGAGCGAAGACCAGATGAAGATCGCCACGCTCTCGGCGACGCTCGAAGCTTCGCAAGCCGAGCGGCAGCGCTTGCTGGACGCGGCCTCGCAGGGCGGCGTCAGCGCCGAGGCGGCGAGCGACAAGGCGAGCGCCGCCGCCAACGCGCTGGATTCGCAAAGGCAGATCTCGGCGCGGGCGCTGGCGCAGGTCGACATTCTCAATCAGCAGATCGCGGCGCTGCGCAAGCAGCTGGCGGCGATTCAGGAAGCGCTCGACGCTTCGCAAACGTCGGACAAGGAGGCGCAGGCCAAGATCGCGGATCTCGGTCAGCGCCTCAATGTCGCGCTGGCGCAGAAGGTGCAGGAACTCTCGCGCTATCGCTCGGATTTCTTCGGCCGCCTGCGTCAGATTCTCGGCTCGCGGCCGGACATCCGCGTCGTCGGCGACCGCTTCGTGTTCGAATCCTCGGTGCTGTTCGAATCCGGCAAGGCGGACGTCAGCGCGGCGGGGCGCCAGTCGCTCGACAGCCTGGCCGCCGCCGTGCTCGATCTCGAACGCGAGATTCCGCCCGATATTCCCTGGATCCTGCGCATCGACGGCCACACCGACTCCAAGGCGATCACCGGCGGGCAATTCAAGTCGAACTGGGATTTGTCGGCCGCGCGCGCGATCGCCGTCGTGGAATATCTCGTCTCCAAGGGCATCGAGCCGACGCGTCTGGCCGCCGCCGGCTTCGGCGAATTCCAACCGATCGACACGGGAACCGACGACGAAGCGCTGGCGCGCAACCGCCGCATCGAATTGAAGCTGACCGAGCGGTGAGCGGGTCGCGCCGCGTCTTGCGAGCGTTCGAGCCCTCCGACATGGACGGCGTCGCCGACCTCTGGGTCGCCGCCTGGAAGACGACGGGCTTGCCCATCGATTTTGACGCGCGCCGCGATTGGCTCGTCGGCCGATTGGCGCAAGTCGCGCGGGAGGGCGCGGACGTTCTCGTCGGCGTCGACGCGCAGGGGCGCCCCGCCGGCTTGGTCACCATCGATCCGGCGAACGGCTATGTCGATCAGCTCTGCGTCGCGCCGAACGAGCGCGGCGGCGGCCTCGCGCGCGCGCTGATGGACGAGGCCAAGCGACGCGCTCCGGGCCGCGTCGATCTGGCCGTCAACGTCGAAAATCCCCGCGCTTGCCGCTTTTACGAGCGCGAGGGCTTCCTCGTCGTCGGGGTCGGAACCTCCCCCTTTTCGGGCCTGCCGATGCTGCATCTGCGATGGCGGGTGGAGGGCGGGTGAGGCGGGCGGGGCGCGAAAGGGGAACGATTGGGGGTGGCGCCGGAGCCCTATGGAATTGCGTAAGACATGATAGCATGGTATGCGGATAAGCGGATAAACGCCTATCAGGAGGCATTATGCCGAGCGACGTCACCACCCGCTGGACCGTGTCCGTTTCCAAGGACACCGACATTGCGGTGCGAAGCTTTCTCGCGCAGCGCGGGATGAAGAAGGGCGACCTGTCGAAATTCATCGAGGAAGCCGTCAAATGGCGCGTGCTCGATCAGACCATGGCCGAGGCGCGCGGCAAATTCGCCGACCTGCCGCCGGAGGCGCTGGACTCCCTGATCGACGAAGCGGTCGCGGCCACGCGCCAAGCCGACGCCCCGAAAGCCGGGTGAGGCGTGCGGCTCGTCGTCGACACGAACATTCTCGTCAGCGCGTTGTTGTCGAGCGCGTCGCTGCCGGCGCATCTCATCGTGCTATGGCGCGAAGGCCGATTCGACCTCTTGACCTCGGCCGATCAGCTCGACGAGTTGATGCGCGTGTCCCGCTATCCCAAGATACGCGAGCGGCTGGCCCCGGCGCTGGCGGGACGCCTCATCAACGAACTGCGCGAAATCGCCGTCGTGGTGAAAGACTTGCCCGTCGTCACGGTCTCCCCCGACCCTTATGACAACTTCCTGCTGGCGACGGCCGTCGCGGGTTCGGCGGACTTTCTCGTGACCGGCGACAAGCGCGACCTGCTGCCCCTCAAGCTCTATGAGGGCGCAAAGATCGTCACGGTCCGCGAGTTCCTCATCTTTCACAGGCGGCTGCCGTGAGGGCGCGGCGCCGGCGCGGCCCAGTCAAACTGGAGAGGGCAATTCGTCTCATGTCCCTGTAAAGCCATTCGGTTTGCTTCGTCGCCATAGCTCGGCGCTCGCGCCGAGCGTCTCTTAGCGCGACGGACGCGCTTCAGCGCGCCCTGTGGCTCCTCGAATGACGGCGTTCGCTATCGCCTCACTTCGCCAAATACGGTGCCAGCAGCGCCAAATCCGCGGCGCCCAACCGGTCCGTCGCCGCGATGGCCTGATGCCAATAGGGATAGATCAGCGTCGGCTGACTGACCTTGTCGAGGCGCGCCCGCTCCTCGGCCGTCAGCTTCGCCTCGACGCAGGCGAGATTGTCCTTGAATTGCGCCTCGGTGCGCCCGCCGATGATCAGCGACGTGACGCTCGGGCGGTCCAGCAACCAGGCGAGCGCGATTCGCGCCGCCGAGACGCCGTGGGCCTCGCCGATCGCCACGAGTTCGTCGACGATGTCCCACAGCTTGGCCTCGTCGGCGATCGGCGGCTCGTTCCAGCCCCTCATCTGCCGCGTCCCTTCGGGCGCGCTTCTGTCGCGCCGGTGCTTGCCCGACAGTAGGCCGCCGGCGATCGGGCTCCAGACGAGCACGCCGAGCTTCTGGTCGAGCGCGAGCGGGATCAGTTCGTATTCGGCCTCGCGCGCCTGCAATGTGTAATGAATCTGCTGCGAGACGAAGGGAATCCGGCCATCGCGTCGCGCGATTTCCATCGCCTTCATGACGTGCCAGCCGGAATAATTGGAGCAACCGACGTATCGCACCTTGCCGGCGCGCACGAGGCTGTCGAGCGCCTCCAGCGTCTCCTCGAGCGGCGTCTGGCCGTCCCATTGGTGCACCTGATAGAGATCGATCACGTCGGTGCGCAGGCGCGTCAGGCTTTCCTCGCAGGCGCGAATCAGATGCCAGCGCGAAAGACCGGCGTCGTTCGGCCCCTTGCCCATCGCGAAGCGCGCCTTGGAGGCGATGAGCATCCCCGGCTTGCGTTTGCCGCCCATCGCCTCGCCGATCAACGATTCGGACGCGCCGGCCGAATAAATGTCGGCGGTGTCGATGAGATTGACGCCGGCGTCGGCGACGAGGTCGATCAGCCGCCGCACTTCCTCGAGCGAGACGTTGCCGATTTTGGCGAAGCCGCCCGTCCCGCCAAAGGTCATCGTGCCCATCGTTAAGACCGAGACCCTCAGTCCCGAATTACCTAATTGTCGATATTCCATCTTTCTTCTCCACGGCGGCGCTTTGCGCGCGGGGTTTTCGCCCCGGCGAAAACAGGGCATAAATGCGCGGTAGGAACTAACATGTTAGCGGCCCCGATGCAAAATTGCGCCCGGCAAGACGTGTCGCAAGTTCCCTGTCAGGATTACGGGACAGCATGTCCCCGTAAAGCCGATCTTGCCGCAGATCAGCGCCGCGATGCCGGCGGTCGGCGTCACTGTGCGGGAGGCGGGCTCAGTTCGTAATAGTCGGTGCCACTCACTTCGCCGGCAACCTTTTGCACTGCGCCGTCGGCAATGAGTTGGTTCAGCACCGCGCTTACGGTCTGCCTCCTTAGTTTTGTCTCCAGCGCGATTCCACCCAAAGTCCTGCGGCCGAGGCTATATTTGGAATTTTTCAAGGCCTCTAAGATCTTTTGTTTTTCCGGGTCGGCAGCACTCACTTGTGTCGCCGCGGCGATGGCCATAGTGAAGCGTCTTTGTCCTGCGGCGTCGTCGGTTGGATTGAGGGACCGCTCACCTGCGGCCTCTGCCTTGTTCAGCGCCTCATTTGCGGTAACTTGCGTGTTGTCTACTTTATCTTCCACTTGATCCACTCGCGCCAGAAGCTTCTTGGAGACTGATTCGAGAAACATCTGTGCATAAATCGCCGCAACAAGGCAAACAGCGAATAAGATGAACCAGTCTTCCGCTTTGAGCGGGGCCTCTGTCGACAATACGTTCTTGAGGAGTTCGCTCTTCGTCAAACTCAGAAATAATGGAACGCTGAAGCTGGCAGCAATGCTGAGAATAAAATAGTAGCCCTTGCTCTTCGGCAAGGGCTCGTCGGCCTTGCGCGCTTGCAGGGTGTTGACACCCCCGCCCAAAATGCCGGCCACGAGCATCATAATCATCGCGCAAATAATGGCGAAGGTCAGAGACATGACGTCCTCCCAAGCCCTCAGCTTAACTTTGTATCGCTAGCATAGTTTGCGGGCACATTAAAATGTTTCTCCAATTTCCACGTGCCCGACGTATTGGCGGGCTTCGCCGACCGGTGAAGCCCGGCGCCTACTGTTTCGAAAGGATGATCTTCGCGTCGACGGCGATGCAGCAATCGTTGAGCGTCAGGCAGGGGTTCAGATCCGCCCGTTCGATCCGCGGCTGTTCCTCCAGCGGGCGGGCCACGGAAAAGAGCGTCCTGGCAATAGCGTCGACGTTCATTTTGTTGATGCCGCGTGCGCCGGCGATCAGCTGAAGAAGGAGTGTGTCGCAAATCAACTCCCGAGCTTGCTCGACCCTGAACGGCGCCAGCCGGAAGCCCACGCGCTTGAGCACTTCGACGTAAATTCCCCCCCAGGCCGAACATGACCACCGGGCCGAACGGCTTGTCCCGGATCGCTTCCAGCGCCAACTCGGTCGTCGAGGGCATCATCTTCTGAACCAGCACGCTCGGCATTACGGCATTGCGGGGACTTGTCACAAATCCCTCAATTCACCGCCCGCGCCTCCCTCTCTCAAGCCGCCGACTTGACGACGATGGTCATCGACCGGCCGAGAGAGGCGAAGGCGCGTTCGATGGCGTCGAGCCGTGAGCTGTGCCGCAGATCGAGCATTCGGTCGATCTGCGGCAGCGCGACGCCGAGCCGCTTGGCCAGCGCGGCCTTGCCGACGCCCTCGGCGCGCATGGCGCGATAGAGTTCGATCTTGGCGGCCGAAAGGGCCGGCAACGTGACGTACTCGGCGCCGAGGGCCTTGGGCGACGGCACATCTTCGCGGGCGGCCATCGCGGCCATGATCGCCGTCTCGATGGCGTCGACGGCGCGCGCAAGCGCATCGTCGCGATCTTCGCCGAAGGTGATCGCCTCGGGAATGTCCGGAACCGTCACGAGGATGGTACCGTTGTCGTCAGGCGACAGGTTCACGGCGTAACGCATGGCGCTCAGTCCTTGATCTCGAGTTGCTTCAGGATCGCCTGCCAAAGCCCTCTGCCAGTCTCCTTGGAGCCGCCGTGTTGGGGCAGCACGAACCGCTTGCCATTCGAGGTCACGATCAAGTGGCCGCCTTTTCCGGGCGCGAAGGTCGCGCCCTTCCTGGCGAGATAGCGCTTGGCTTGGCCGCTGTTCATGACCACAACAGAACTGTTGTGCGAACGCGTGTCAACAAAAATGTTGCGTTCGCTCTGCGCCGCCGGCAAACTTCTATGATGCCTTCCTCATTCCGCTTCACCCTCCCGCGCATCCTCGTCGTCTGCGCCCTGGCCGCGCTCGCCGCGCCGGCCTCGGCGCAGACGCGTCTCGACGACATCCTTGCGCGCGGCGCGCTGCGCGTCGGCACGACGGGCGATTACCCGCCGTTCACCGCGCGCGCGGCCGACGGCGGCTATTCCGGGCTCGACATCGACGCGGCGCAGGCGCTTGGCGCCGCGCTGGGCGTGCGCGTCGAATTCGTCGCCACGCACTGGTCCGACCTGATGCGCGATCTCGATGCGGGGGCCTTCGACATCGCCATGGGCGGCGTCTCGGTCACGCTGGAGCGGCAGAAGAAGGCCTATTTCTCCGCTCCCTATCTGCGCGACGGCAAGACGCCGATCGCGCGCTGCGCGGATAAGGGCAAGTTTGAAACGCTGAAGGCGATCGACCGGCCGGACGTCGCGGTGATCGTCAATCCCGGCGGCACGAACGAGAAATTCGACCGCGCGCATCTGAAAGCGGCGCGGATCGAGGTGTGGAGCGACAATCTCTCGATTTTCGATCGCCTGGAAAGAGGCGACGCCGACGTGATGATCACCGACGCGACGGAAACGCTCTATCAGCAGAAGCTGCACGCCGGCGCGCTCTGCGCGATCCACCCGGACGCACCGTTCGATTTCAGCGAGAAAGCCTATCTGATGCCGCGCGACGAGGCGCTGAAGGAATTCGTCGACCAATGGCTGCACATCAGCCTCGCCAACGGCGCCTTCCCGGCGATTCGCGCGAAATGGCTGGAATGACGGGGCGATCGACGAGAATTCGTAGAGGACGCGCCGGCTCTCACTCCGCCGCCTCGGCCTCGCCCTGCAACGCCGCGGCGCCAGTTTCGAATTGCAGCCGCGCGAGCCGCGCGTAGAGTCCGCCGGCCGCCAGCAGGCTCGCATGGGTGCCTTCCTCGACGATGCAGCCGGCGTCCAGCACGAGGATGCGGTGGGCGTTGACGATCGTCGCCAGACGATGGGCGATGACCAGCGTCGTGCGCCCCTTCATCAGCGCTTCGAGCGCGCCCTGCACCAGCGTTTCGTTCTCGGCGTCGAGCGCCGAGGTCGCTTCGTCCAGCAACAGCACCGGCGCATTCTTGAGGATGGCGCGCGCGATCGCGAGGCGCTGGCGTTCGCCGCCCGACAAGGTCACGCCGCGCTCGCCGAGCACGGTGTCGTAACCCTGCGGCAGTGCGGAGATGAAGCCGTCCGCCGCCGCGCGTTTGGCGGCCTCGACGATTTCCGCGCGCGTCGCGTTCGGCGCGCCATAGGCGATATTGTCGGCGACGCTGGCGCCGAAGATGAAGGCGTCCTGCGGCACCAGCGCGATTTCGGCGCGCAGCGCTTTCGGATCGACCTTGGCGATGTCGACGCCGTCGAGCGTGACCGCGCCGCGCGACGGATCGTAGAAGCGCTCGATCAGTTGGAACAGCGTCGACTTGCCGGCTCCGGAAGGCCCGACGATCGCGACGACCTCGCCCGGCGCGACGCGGAAGCTCAAGTCATAGAGCGCCGGCTCGTCCGAGCGTCCGGGGTAAGCGAAGCCGACGCCGCAGAAGGCGACTTCGCCGCGCGCGGGCGAGGGCAAGGCCAGGGGCGCGCGCGGCGCGACGATGCGCGGCTCGGCCGCCAGGAGCTCGCTGATGCGCGCCGCCGCCCCGGCGGCCTGGGAGACCTCGCTCCAGACTTCCGAGAGCTGGCCCAGAGCGCCGGCGCCCAACACTGCGTACAAGAGGAATTGCGACAGTTCGCCGCCGGTCATCCGGCCGGCGATCACGTCGTCGGCGCCGAGCCAGAGGACCAGCACCACGCTGGAGAACGCCAGGAACAACGCCGCGATGGTGACGATTGCGCGCGACTGACTCATGGCGCGCGCCGCCGCATAGGCTTCGTTGGCGGCGGCGCGAAAGCGCGCGGCGGTGAAGCTTTCCGCGACGAAGGCCTGCATCACGCGGACCGCCGACAGGCTTTCGGCGGCGAAGGCGGTGGCGTCGGCGAGCGTGTCCTGGGCGCGGCGCGAGCGCGAACGCACCGCGCGCCCCGCCGCATAGAGCGGCAGCACGATCACGGGTATGGCGACCAGCACATAGGCCGAGAGCTTGGGCGAGGTGATCACCATGAGGGCGATCGCGCCGACGAACATGAAGAGATTGCGCAGCGCGATCGACGCCGACGATCCGAATGTCGCCTTCAATTGGGTGGTGTCGGCGGACAGGCGCGAGACGATTTCGCCGGTTTTCTCGGCGTCGAAAAAACTCGGGTCGAGCCGCGTCAAATGGGCGAAGAGGTCGCCGCGCAGGTCGGCGACGACGCGCTCGCCGAGCGTCATCACGAGGTAATAGCGCGCGCCCGAGGCGAGAGCGAGAATCGCGACGACCCCGATCAGCGCGGCGAAATAGAGATGGATGAGGCCGGAGTGCGCGTCCGAGAAGCCATAGTCGATCATCCGCCGGACCGCGATCGGCACGACCAGCGTGGCGCCCGAGGCGACGATCAGCGCGGCGAGGGCGCCGGCGATTCGACCGCGGTGCACGAGCGCGTATGGCAGCAGAGGCCGCAGGGCGTTCAACGAAACGCGCGCCGGCTTCGGCGCCGCGCTGGGGGATAAGGTCATCGGGTCGCGGGCTCCTGATCGACGTCGGGCATGTCTTACCTCATCACATTAGCGCAAAAATCAAGCCCCGAGATTCCGCGTCGGCGCTTGTGTCGCACAGTCGCGTGGATTATAGAACCGCCAATCGCAAGAGCCGCCGGCCCCCGGACGGCTCTGTTTCGTTTGCCGAGGACCGGACGATGAAGGCCGACATTCACCCGAATTACCACATGATCAAGGTCGTCATGACCAATGGCGAGGAGTTCTACACCCGCTCGACCTACGGCGAGGACGGCGCGACGCTCCACCTCGACATCGACCCGAACACCCATCCGGCCTGGACTGGCGGCTCGCAGCAACTGCTCGACCGCGGCGGTCGCCTGTCGCGGTTCAACACCCGCTTCGCCGGCATCGGCATCGCGACGAAGAAGTAAGAGCGGCCCCACGAGACGGAATCCGCGAGGATTCGACTATCGACCGAATCGCGGCGCCCTTTTCCCCCTTGCGGGGAGGGGTGACGCGCGGCATGACGCGTGAGCGGGCGACATCGATCACAACCTTCGGATCGACGTGATCGCCCCGTCGGTTGTTTCCTCGATGCGCGCGCGCGCCTGGGCGAGCGGCTCGCTGACGACTTTCATGTGCCAGCCGCTGGCGTGCAGCAGCGTTTCGGGGTCGCGCATGACGCCGACATGGCCTTTCCAGAAGATCAGATCGCCGCGCCGCAGACGCTTTAGCGCCTCGTCGACCGGCGCCGGCGAGCCGAGCGTCGCTTCCATCATGTCGCTGTCGCGCGGCGCCTTGACGCCGGCGGCGCCGAGCGCGCTCTGCACGAGGCCGGAGCAGTCGATTCCCTCCGAGGTGCGCCCTCCCCAGAGATAGGGCGTTTCGGCGAAGCGCTCGGCGACCGAGACGAAGTCGGGCTCGAAACTGTCGATCGGCGCGAGATGCCGGGTATAGATTCGCAGCCCGTCGGGCGTGACGGCGAAATCGCCGTCGAGCTTTTCGACGCGGACGAGCGCGCCGAGCGACAGCGCGAAACGCGGCGGCTGTTTGAGGCTGGCGCCGGGATAGGCGTGGGTGCGCAGCGCGGCGACGCGGTGCGTCGGCTCGACGGGCGCGGCGAGGGCGGCGGTCGGAAGGTAGCCGACATAGAGGTCGCGCGCCAATTGCCCCCACGCCCATTCGCCACCCTCCTCGTAGACGACGACGATTTCGCCGTGCAGGGCTTCGGTCTCCAACGGCGCTTGGGCGTCGGGCGCGCGCCGCAGCGGCGCGCTGGCGGCGACGATGCGCCGCTCCCGCCCCTCGACGAACCGCGCCGCCTCGACCTTGCCGCGCAAGGAGGCGGCGGCGAGGTCGGAGCGCGCGGGCGTGACGCGGCGGTCGAAGGCGGGCAGGGGCATGAACATGTCTCGCAGGCGCGGGAGCCGAATCGCGAGAATCGCGGGTTAGGGTTGGCGAAGGGTTAATGGGGCGCAGGCGTCGTCGCCGCCGTCGCGCGGCCCGAACCGCGAACGCGCTCTATTGCTTTCCCCGCAAGGAAAATTCGCCTCGGCGGATGCGCTCGGCCAGGCCGTCGGCGATCGCGGCGGCCCGGTCCTCGCCGTAATTGGCGACCAGTTCGCGAAAGGCGGCGCACAGCGCCGCGTCGGCGAAGGCGTCGACATCGATGCCGTCGAGAACCGCTTCGGCGAACGCCTCGCTGACATAAGCGAGCGCCGCCCGACGCGCGTCGGCGGCGTTGAGTTCGTCAAGAGAGTCTTTAAGTGCGGGAAACATCGCGTGCACTCTACGGCGAGGCGCGGCGAATCGCGACGGATGTCTTTAATAAGGGTTAATTCAACCGGGGCAGATGGGGTTACCCGGCCCATTTCAGCTGGAGAGGGCGGTCGACGCATGATCGCGCCGCGCTGAAACGGGAGCCTTCGACCGTTTCGATCAGCGCCCTCGCCCGCTCGAGCAAGCTAGCCATGACGACGCCGATTTCGCGGCACGCGGCGATTTCGTCCGGCGACAGCCGACCCCCAGCATTCTCGCAAATCGCGACGGCGGTCGAGCCGAGCGTATTCAGGCCGGCCGCCACGGCGTCGAAGGCATGACGCGCCACCGGGCTGAGCGCGCCATAGCTGTCGATCGCTCCGCCGTCGCGGGCGCTAGCGGAATATTCGACGAGACCGCTCGGTCGCCAGTTTCGCACGTCTTCGGCCAGATCCGGCAGGCGGCCGATCAGTTCCATCATCATCACGATTCGATTGAAATGGTCGAGGAAGCCCGCTGCCGAGTTGGTGACGCCCGCCCTGGGCTCGTCGGCGGCGTCGCGCGCGGGCCGCGGGGAGCCCCATGACGTATCCTCATCTGGCGAGCCGGCGCTCATGAATCCATCTCGTCGTTTCGGCGCGTCGCGATCGAAGGCGGCGTCGGGTCGTTCGAACGGAGCGCACCTGTTGCGTGCATCGAGGTCACGATGCCCTTATAAAGTTGGGAAAACCACGCCGATTTACGGACGATTTTTCGTGTTTTCGGCGATAAATAGGGCCTTGGCGTTGCGCCGACGATGAGCGCGCTCGCGGGCGTGCGGGGAGGCGAGGATGTGCGGACGATTTGCGATGACGCTGCCGCCGGAAGCGGTGCGCGCATTCTTCGCCTATGCCGAGCAGCCCAATTTTCCCCCGCGCTACAATATCGCGCCGACGCAGCCGATTCCCATCGTCATGGCTCGCGCGCACACCGGCGGGCGAGAGCGGCATTTTCTGCTCGCGCGCTGGGGCTTCCTGCCCGCCTTCGTGAAGGATCCCAGGGACTTTCCGCTCCTCATCAATGCGCGCGCGGAAACGCTGGCGCAGAAGCCGAGCTATCGCGCCGCGCTCAAACGGCGCCGCTGCCTCGTCATCGCCGACGGTTTTTACGAGTGGCGGCGCGAGGCGGCGGGCGCGGCGAAAACGGCGGCGAAGACGCCCTTTCTTGTCCGCCGCGTCGATCGGGCCCCGATGGGCTTCGCCGGCCTGATGGAAACCTGGAGCGACCCGAGCGGCGGCGAGATCGACACCGCCTGCATCATAACGACCGCGGCCAATCGCCTGATGACGCGCGTCCACGACCGCATGCCGGCGATCCTTTCGCCCGAGGCCTTCTCGCTCTGGCTCGACAATGACGGCGTCGACCCGGCAAGCGCGACGGCGTTGCTGCGGCCGGCCCCGGAGCCCGCGCTCGAATTGATCCCGATCGGCGCGGCGGTGAACCGGACGGCGAACGACGACGCCGCGACGCAGACGCCGATCGGCGAGGCGATTCGGGCTGCGCCGCCGGAAAAGGCGCGCTAAGAAGCGCCATGGCCGAAAAACCAAAACCCATCCGTCCCGCCGCCGTCCTCGCCCATTCCGACGGGCTCAGCCGCTGTCCCTGGCCGGGCCTCGATCCGCTTTACGTCGCCTATCACGACGAGGAATGGGGCGTGCCGGAGTGGGACGACCGGGCGCTGTTCGAAAAGCTCGTGCTCGACGGATTTCAGGCCGGGCTTTCCTGGATCACCATCCTGCGCAAGCGCGAGGCGTTCCGCGCCGCCTTCGACGGCTTCGCGCCGGAAAAGATCGTGCGCTACGACGCCGCGAGGATCGAGGCCTTGATGGCAAACGCCGGCATCGTGCGCAACCGCGCCAAGATCGAGGCGACGATCGCGCTCGCGCGCATCGCTCTCGATCTTGGCGAACGCGGCGGCCTGGCGCGCCATCTCTGGGGGTTCGTCGACGGACGGCCGATTGAGAGCGCGCGCCGCTCGATGAGCGAGATGCCCGCCGAGAGCGACGTCTCCCGCGCCATCGCCAAGGACTTGCGCCAGCGCGGCGGCAATTTCGTCGGGCCGACGATCGTCTACGCCTTCATGCAGGCGACCGGCATGGTCAACGACCACCTCGTCGCCTGCCATCGCCATGAGGCCTGCCGCGCGCTCGCGACGAGCGCGCCGCGATGAGCGCCGAGGCCAAGCCGCGCGCCTGGCAGCGCATGCTCTCCGGGCGCCGGCTCGATCTCATCGACCCTTCGCCGCTCGATATCGAGATCGCCGACATCGCGCACGGCCTGGCGCGGGTCGCGCGCTGGAACGGGCAGACGCGCGGGCCGGAGATTTTTTCGGTGGCGCAGCATTCGCTTCTCGTCGAGGCGCTGTTCGGCGCCGGCGCGCCGCAGGCGACGCGAGGCGAGCGCCTCGCCGCGTTGCTGCACGACGCGCCGGAATATGTGATCGGCGACATGATTTCGCCGTTCAAGGCGGCGATCGGCGGCGATTACAAGATCGTCGAGAACCGGCTGCTCCAGGCGATCTTCCTTCGCTTCGGCCTGCCGGCCGAGATGGCGCCGGAGCTCGCCAAGGCGGTGAAGGCCGCCGACCGCGTCGCCGCCTATCTCGAGGCGACCGCGCTCGCCGGCTTCTCCGTCGCCGAGGCGCGCAAATTCTTCGGCGCGCCGAAACTTGCGCTGAAGGCTTTCGCCGCCTATCTCCAGCCGCTGCGGCCCGCCGAGGCGCAGGAGCTGTTCCTCAAGCGCTTCGAGGAACTCGATCGCGCGCCGCTCGCGTCGCCGTGACGCCGCCGAGCCGAAGGGGAGGTCGCCCATGCCGCGCATCCACGTCTGTTCGCTCGCGCTGATCGGCGAAACCGTCGAGGAGACCGGCGCGCGATCGCTGGTGACGCTGCTCAACCCGGGGACGCGCGTCGTCCGGCCCAAGCCGATCGCGCCCGACCGCCACCTCTATATCGGCGTCGCCGACATCGTCGAGGATGCGCCGGGCCATGTCCTGCCCGTGGATGCGCATGTGCGCGAATTGCTCGAATTCGTGGGCGGCTGGGACCGCGCGGCGCCGCTGCTGATCCATTGCTTCGCCGGCGTCAGCCGCTCGACCGCGGCGGCGTTCATCTCGGCCTGCGCGCTCGCGCCGCGGCGCGACGAAGGCGAAATCGCATTGGCGCTCCGCGCGGCCTCGCCGACCGCGACGCCCAACCCGCGCCTCGTCGCCCTCGCCGACGCTGTGTTGGGGCGCGCCGGGCGCATGACCAAAGCGATCGAAGCAATCGGCCGTGGGCAGGAGTGTTTTGAGGGCGCGCCCTTCGCGCTGGAGATCGGGTGAGGCGCGCGGAGGGGGAGGCGACCCGCCGCGCCGGCAGCTTTTCCAAACTTCTGCGCCGCTTTTCCAAAGCTTTCCAAGCTTTTCCAAGGAAATTCCAAGCTTTTCCAAGCTTTTTCCAAGGATTTGTTTTGGGCGTTTTGTGGGATTTCAAGGGCTTATCGGGGAAAAAAGGACAAATCGTCGTTCGGCGAATTTTTGCGGCCTTTCGGTGGGGCGCCGCGCCTCGGAGAGCGTGGCGGGTAGAGTGTCGAGAGAGAAGGATAGCGTGGTTTCGTATTTTCAGAAAGAGATTGTTGGGGTTCGGGCCTGCTCCCGCCGTCCCCATCGTCGCCGCAACCCGTGGTTTCCGGCGCGACGCGGAAATGTCGTCTCCGAGGCGCCCCTATCAAGCCGGCTGAAGCGGCGCTAGCATCGCCGCGCCAAGACAGGGGGAACGCCATGAAAGAGCCCGGCCTCGACCACCGTCATCGCGACAAGAATGGCGAGATCAGCCGCAAGCACGGCAACACGCGAGTCGGGACTTTGCGCAAGCATTATGGGGCCGGCTTTGCGCCGGACTTCAAGGACACGGACACGTTGGCCCATGTCCTCGCCACCCTCGACGAGCCCTCGCTCGCCAAGCTGATCAAAGACCACGAAAGCGGCAAATTGGCGGGGCGTATCGCGCAGCATTCCTGATCTTGCGCCGGGCCAAGTGGGCTTCCTCGCCGCCGTGGCGTTGCGACGCCGCGCGGATCCTGACCGATTGAACGTCTGGCGCCGGCCGGTCGCATGCGTGTTTCGTCCGTTCGCCCCTTCGCAGTCTTTCGCGCGCCATCGCCTTGACTTGACGCCGACGGGGCGGCGTGGCCGGGCGGGAGCGGGCATTGACGGTTGCGGCGCCGTAATTCTGCTTCTGCGGCCCCCGCTTTCGCGGGCCGCTCGCCTTCGAGATCGGCTCGCTTTTACGAAAAGGCTCAGAACTCCTCCCAGCCGCCGGAATCGCCGCCGGCGGGCGCGCCGTTCGCCACCGCCTTCGACGCCGAGCGCACCGGCCGCGCGGCCTCCTTGCGCGCTTCCGGGCGTGGGTTGCTCGCCACCACGCGCGGTTCCGTCCTCGAGCCGACCGGGGCTTTCGCCGGCTGCCGGAAGGCGTGCGGCGCGGCCTTCTGCAATTGGCCGCGCAGGGCGTTTGCGGCGCCCGCGGGACCAACCTGGAACTGCCCGATCAGACCCGACAGCTGATCGGTTTCCTGCGACAGCGAATGGCTGGCGGCCGTCGATTCCTCGACCATCGACGCGTTCTGCTGCGTCACCTGATCCATCTGGTTGATCGCGATATTGATCTGCTGGAGCCCGGTGGCCTGTTCCTGCGCCCCTGCGGCGATGGCGCCGACGACATCGTTGATCTCGGTCACCTGCGCCATGATCCGCTCCAGCGACTGGCCGGTCTCGGCCACCAGCTTGACGCCGTGATCGACCTGCGTGGTCGAAGTCGAAATCAGCCCCTTG